>JAABUY010001001.1_pt1 | contig 41605 bp, 43 predicted proteins | sample 5560271 | NCBI WGS metagenome assembly JAABUY01 (sample SAMN10711886, study PRJNA513374) | rock metagenome | isolation source: Antarctica rocks | place: Antarctica: Victoria Land, University Valley
GAAGAAGGGGTGGTGAAGGAGGAGGGGAAGAAGGGTCGGAAGGGGAGTTTGAGGAGGGGGAGGAGGAGGCCGGGGTAGAAGGCTGGGATGAAGAGGAGGAGGAATAGGAGGGTTGTTGTGGGGGAGGTGGTGGAGATTGTGGGCATGAGGTTGAGTGTGGGGTGGAGGAGGGAGGGATGGAGGGGTGGTGCGACGTCATTGGTGAGGTACAAATATCTAGCCGGGTGGTGCTGGTAGGTGGATTATCCGGCGTGTGTTTGTTGCCGTGTACTGGAATTAGGATTAGAGTCCTAAAGAGGCTTTATCAGTGCTGTTGTCATCGCTCAATATCGGAGTCACATTGACAGGATTCGTCATTTGAAGGTGAAGTTGCATTGCAAGGGGAGGAAGTTAGGTTGATGGTACCAAGTTTGGTCGGTGAGGTTATTGCTCTACGATGGAACAGGTACCACGAGCTATGATCTGTACGATCTGTAGAGCAAGATACCTAATAGCGATTCATCACCACGCCAACAGGAAGACCCAGGTTATTTTGAGCTTGTTGCCTGAGCCACCTCCGCGACCCCTTTTAGACATGCTGATCGCGCCTTGTCTGAATGATCTGGGGAGACATGGTAATGTGATGGTTATTCTGCTAGAATCAAAGTCGATCTCCTTGTGCGAACACATTTAATCCCTAGGCAAGCCAGAAGTTCACGCCGCAAGAAGTCCACGGAAAGCTATCTCACTCAACCTTCGGATGATAGCAAAGGATGCAACTCCGAGTCGTCAAGTAACCTAGGAAAATGAGAAAAGCCACCAAATCACCGTTCTGTAGTAACTCACTCTGCGAGACCTCACTGCTTCTCCTGACGGATAAAGTAAGGATACCCGCCCGGCTGCGCATACTGCCAGAAACCGGGCTGAAGGTTCTCCATGATATCGTTCGTGTTCCTCAGCGTGTAGCTCCCGTCCAGCTCGCGACACCACCACTGCTGCGAGGCGCTCGGCTTGTACGGCACCAGCGGGACAGGCTGGGTGACGCCCGTCTTCTGAGCGATGGCGATGTTCTCGGCGTCGACTTGGGCTTTGCTCGCGCCGTGCCAGTGGCGGTGAGTGTACTGCTCAGTTACGACGGGGGCCGGAGCTTGAATCGGGGCGGCTCGCGGAGCATAATAGACTGGTTGAGGTTGTTGAACGTATTGAGCCTGTTGAGCTATGTTAGTGATGTGTTTACTTTAGGTATTGTATCAGTGAGATGAAAGCAGACATGGTGGTAGTGAGACGTGACATTGTTGTTGTAACAATGATGACGCTGGGTGGGAGGGACGTAGGTGTAGAGGTGCGGCTTCTGTGAAGCTGGGCTGGGCTGAGGAGCAACAGCAGGTTGCGGTGGCACGTAGGTGTAGATATTCATGATGACTTGAAGAGTATTTGATGTGAGTGAGAGGTAGTTGTGCAACCTGGAGGTAGGTTGCGATGAATGGAGGTGATTGATGATGTGAGAGTTCGGTTGTGACGAGAAAGGTTGTTGACGAAGAGAAGAGAAGACTCTTCGAACGGAGGAAAGCAAAGGATATACAATGTGCATGTGACTCACAGGATAAAAGGCCGCTCCGTCAGGTACACAGACCCACTCAGTCTTTTCTTCCCCCTTTTTCTCTTCCTTTTTTTTCGGCTTCGGAGGTTCTTCCAACCAAACGTCCGCAAAGGGCCAGCAACCGCAGCACATCTTGTGATCAGCAGTCGAAGGACGGATCGTGCACTTTGCAAGTCGATATACGATGTCGAGATCAGGTCTGAAAAGAGGACGTTGGAGTAAATATTGCCAGAGAGAAGAGGAGAGTAAGTGGGGCACCGAGGATGAAGTGAATGGCAACCGGTTGCTCACAGGATTGGCAAGTGATGGTGCCATTGGCCTGTGCGGTGTGACAGCAGAGTTGTTCAAGCATGTACATATGTAGTGGAGACTTCAGATCACCCAAATAATAGAGATATGGAAGTATTCGTCACATAACAACTTCTGATACAGTCGGAGATATTCTTGTACATCAACCAACCTTTATATGGCGCCCGTCGATGTGAACCGACCCAATCTTCACCGATCTCAAGGTCAGGATAACAACCCACTCTCATGACATTATACAAACATCGTGGAAAATGTAGTCAGATATCTATACATTCAGTTCGTGTATCCTCATCGGACAGCGAAGAGGTTCGCCATCCGCCGCTGCGACTAGGTGTTCCTTGTCCGCGAAAAGGTACTGTACACGGAGGACTTTCGGGGAGAGCGGAGCCGGGTCGTAGAACCCGGGAATTTGAGACTAGAACGAATGAATAAAGAACTCAGGAAGCATTCCGGAGCGACTTACCTTTACGATCTGCCGGAGTAGATCCAGCTGGCCCGAGTCAACCAGCGCCGCGAGGGCGATGGTGACATCAGCGACCTCTCCCGGCTTCCAAAGATCCTCACCTGTAGCATCAGGTCTCCCTCTGTATTTTGCTTGCATGACCCCATACTCCGCCTTGACGATGACCAAGCCACTTTGGTTTCTTTCTCGACGTTGCCGACGTTGGACTTGATCCCTCATCAAACTGGTCGCTTCCCCAGCTTCCACCTTTCGCTTGTCCAGCAGCTTTCGAAGCTCTTTCCGTCGCCTTGCTCTGTCCTCTTGACGCCGTCGCCGAGCTGAGCGTCGAATGAATCCGCAGTCAAAGGCGATATAAGTTGCCCAAGGCACAGCCAACGCCCACATGACTGCCTCCTTGCTCAGAATCTCCGCCGGACATACGGCGACTGGGACATCAATGTTCTGCCCCAGTCGTTTCCAAGCAATCGATACGATCAACCCTCGTGCACCTTGGAGTCCCACACCAAGGCCAATGCTGGTAAAGTCGCCGACCTGTCTCGTGCCCTTCAGCATCCACCCGAGAGAGAAGTCGAGCCCAACAGTTCCCTGTACTTCCAGCCTGAGCCCACGAACAGCCTTCGTAGCTGCCATGTTTGAGGTTTGATCTGCAGGATCTCCAGAGCCGGTCCACTCCGATTGAAGTGGTGGACCGGAAGCTTTGCCGAAGACGTCCCTGCCATACAGAACCGAAAGGCTGCTACCATAGGGTGAAGCATCCACTTGAAAGTCCCAGGAAGCTTGAGGATCGACAGAATTCGAGGGCGGTTGATTAGGTCTTTCAGCATCCTCTGATTCGGCGCTAGATCGTTTCTTATCTGCCTTATCGTCCACATCCTCTATGGGTGAATTGGCAGGGAGGAGCTTGAGACCGACAGACATGCTGCTTGTGCCACCTCCGAGAGCATACGGAACATTAGGATTCACTCCTAAGCTTATGAAAGGATGAAGAAGTTGAGAGACGGCGCGCGGCCACAAGGACGGACCGCTGGACCATGAACAAAACGCAACCTGACGAGCACCGAGCTGCCTTGTAACATGTATATCCGTAACCGGAGGGATACGCTTCGGTACATCATGGAAAGTTGTCTGCAGACGGCAGACAAGCGGCCTCGTCCCTTCTGTCACGGTGATGGCCCTCGTCACCGAAGCCTGGACAACACGCTGAGGTAGAATAAGGGCGTGGACGGCCAGCATAGACCCGTGAAGAACGGACGCTATCGAGCGGCCATTGCTTGATGGCCTTGACTTCTCCGGGAAAGTATGCTTCAAACTAGTTCCGAGTGAAAAGTTCCGGGCGAGTATAGCAGGAATCAGCGGAACAGCGCTCTATGGAGAAAGCTCACTATCAGCGCATGAATGCCTAGGCAAGTAGCTCAATCACGGTCAGGAAGAGGTTGACATACCTGTAGCTCGGACAGCTCCGTCTCGTCACTGCCTGATTTCACCTGTGGTGTCAGTTGCACAAGCTTCCCTCCCATACCTGTGGATATAGTTAGCTCGGGCACATCATCTCTTGCAGCATCAGACCAGTGATGATCAGATGACGCTGCTTCATTGGAGGTGGAGGCGCCCCGAACACCAGGCCAAGGTGGTAATCTATAATCAAAGAACCTCCCAAGCCATGGAAGGGCCACATCGAAGCTATGCCTTATATTCAAATTCGTTATTTGCACAAGAGGAGGATATGCTTTTGATTGCCGAGGATCCGAATCACGAGATGCTTGAGGAAATAATCTCGAGACGGGCAACACTATGTGTTTAGAGTTGAAAAGGTACGGGTGAAACAACGGGACGGCATTGACACGTAGAGTAATTTGTCCCTAAACATCATCCGTTAGACATGTATACACTAGAGGGCATTACAGTTCAGAGTCTTGCTGGACTCCCGTTTCTAATTTGAGTGTAACTCGCTGTAAGTTGAACAGCGCAGGTTTGACTGACCTCGCTATTTACAAGCTTTTGCAGAACAGCTCTCTCCCTTCTCTTCATGACGGCGACCAACCATTGCCTAAACTCCTCCTTGCCCATGGATTTGACGCCGACCTGCATCTGCTCGGCTTCTCCGGATCGGCCCATGGCCCCACCAAGTCCCCATTCGGCCCGAACGCCCTCTTCGCCGAGCAGATCATACACGACCCGTTTATGGGGATCAATCAACGTCTCATACGCCTGCTGTATTCGACTGTAATGCTGCTCGGCCATAGAACGTTTATGGGGAGGCTGCTTATCCGGGTGGAAAAGCAAGGAGAGCGAATGATAAGCCGCACGGATCTGTGCTGACGTTGGAGCTGGCGATCTAGACAATGCGAGTATGCTGTAGTAGTCTGCACCATTTTCGAGATCAGCGCGCTCGAGGAGACCCTCATCATCAATGCTTTCGTCATCGTGAAGGTTGCGGGCTGGTGAGGAGCCCTCGTCGAGTACCGGCGCGGGCTCATATTGCTCTTCATCTTCAAAGACGTATTCCGCTCTGGACGTCGCAAGGTCCTGAGAAATATTTAAGCCACCCCTCGTCCGGTTTCTATTTTCACCCGTACCACCTTCTGGCCTGTCCAACTCATCCTCATCGCTGCTGCCCGAATGTGAGAGGTCTTCGACGTCGTTCTGTCCTGACGGATGTCTGCCATTCACACTGGAGCCGTCTTCCATGTTGACCCTCACCTGAAAAGTATGCTGGCACTACTCGACTGGAGCAACAGTCCATGGCTCCGCGAGTATGGCGACGAGTGCTCATTTTCGGGAAACATGGAGAGTTTAAGGTTACAGTAAATATTGGTCTAGCCGGGACTTAGCTTTTAGCTTTGTCATCCTTCCCGTCCCATTTGCTTCCTCAAAACGTACGAAGTACAACACCACCGTTCAGTCTCGTAGGTTTCCCTTGTAGCTTTATCTCAATGGAAGACCTCACTCACAGGTCGTAACAACTGATGATGACTCTCGAATTAGGACACTCAATGCTAAATGTTATTGCTGATGTACACTTCCGTCAGCATCGATTAGAGAGCTAGGGCACTCATCTGCATATTTTCTGGCCAAAGGTTCGTCTGCAAGTTAGAAAAGGGGTACCCATGGGTGCTGAATTGTCAGCGCGTCTTCAGAGCGGTATCACTGCTCAGTATGGGATGAGGGCGCCGTCTATCGAAGCCGACTATGGGATCAGACACCTGGGTTTGGATTGTACGGTCGTGTAAATGAGGCTGATAGCCGACTCTCTACCGCGGAGTTACACTCTAGGTCTTTCCTTATCCCCTAGGTACAGACCGATATGGCCGCCTTGTCCGCGGTTGGTTAGGCTACGCTCTGACCTGGTCAGCTTTCTATCAGATCTCCTAGCCCTAGACTAGGGTCTAGTCTAGGGGTCTGCCATTCCACACCATGAGGATGGTCTCAAGATATATTCCGTTATTACAATGAACAACGTACGGCCGATGAGGAATGAAGGACTTGTTCGGCTGCTGGCACTCCTCTTCGACGAACAAGGCAGCATGTTTTGCCACAACGACGAGTCTAGATTCGAACAGTACCTATGGCTTCCGCAGTGCGCTTTGTCTGCATGTTGGCAAGACAGCTGAAATACGAGGTAGCTAGTCGTTAAGTCTGATATAGCGCAGGCTGCACTGCACCACTCTCCAGAGTTGGCCGTCCAGCGCACTCCTTGTGCAATCGCCGCTGGCTGGCAAGAAGTGAGTCGTGCCAACTTCATTGACTCGTAACAACTGTTTAGAATCTGTCATGGAAGTTGGCCATCCAACATCCAACATCTGGTCCACTTCTACCTTGACCAGCTCCGGTCATGCTGCCCCGCAAAAGGCTTGTCGAGTCAGGTCGAAGAGCACCAACAACTTGACGAATGAGTAACCAGTGGATGGCCTCGTCGAGAGTTTAGATCCCAGTACCTGAGATATGGTCATACATGCGGGCAGAATGACGCCCGAGAAGTGGAATGTTCGGGCTGACCGTTCAACAACCAAGTGATGGAGGATGGGAAACGCGGGTAGGAGGAATCAAAGCTTTCTCGGCACCGCTCTATTGCAGTATAGCATTCTGCTGGAACTACGAGAAAGAGCGGAGTGGCCGTTAAGATCGACAAAGATCTTTCTATGTATTTGAAGGCGAATGTCTTTCCCAGGAGGTTAGGGATCGTCAGTAATGGAGCGCGCAGAGTACCTGGGTTCATCTTGATCATTGTGGGAGGTTGATCGTGGCTGTGTCGTGCATCAAGCATACACAGTTGCAGGAGGAAAGAGAAGCTTCTCCCTAAGATGCCACTAATGCATGATGGCCTTGGGAGTGCTTCGTCCCTGAACCCAACATTAATATATTAATATACTTGATATCATATGAATACTATATTATTATTTCCTTGAAAGGAAGAATATTGATAAAAGACAGCACTAAGTTACTGCCACGATTTGTCGTGCATTACCTTAGTGGTGTGTGTACTGCGTACTTTGCATATATGGATGACCGTACATGTCATTCTGCCCTCCCACGCCGCAGTCACTTACCGTACTTACCTTACTACCTTACCTGGTACAGTAGTGACCAGGTCAGATACCTTAAGGAACATTCGAAAGCTCTTGCAAGGTTCTATTAATATTGAAGTCGAGTAAGTAGGTACCGAACCTGGTAGCCGGAAACGAGAATGCAAACCATTGTGATGGGATCAATCACTTGTGGCTTTGGACTCAGCTTGACTCATCACACTTACCGCCTTACAGAGTAGATACATTATCGTCCTTCACACTTCCCTGACCACATTGCATCTGCAGCGCTCGACGTACAGCAAGGTCTTAGTAGTTCTCGTTCGGAACTCTCTTGCTTCAAGTATGGAGTACGACCAGGTACGGTAGGTATGGGTAAGGTACATACCGTACCTACATACAAATGCGCTGCGTTGCTGGACATACAAACTCAACCACATGGCGGCGCAGTAAACCTTCCTACCAGGGAGGTATCTTACCTTTCTGTCAGCAGTGGCGGACCGTGGCAACGTCACCCCTCCATTTCAGCTTCCAACACAGCTGAAATATCGAGCATCTCCCGGCTGCCGAGAGTGTGTTCGAGCTCGGCCAGACTTGGCCATGCAGATTTGGTTTGTATACCTATACACATTTCCCATTCACGGCGTCTACGTACATGTAGCTACCAAAGAAGGGTGTACCCCGGACGTTGCTCCCTGCAATTGAAACTATCGTCAGAGTAACATTGACTCTAGACTTCGTTGACGCGTCTATTCACAGATAGTCCATAACATAGCCCTTTTCGTTATTCACCGTTTGTCCGTTCAGCTGATAGGATAGTGTTACCACTTTTAAGATCCGAACAAAACAAGATCTCTTTACCTACTACATGTATTTCATACCTTCCCTATCCTCCACTTTGGACAGTTTGGACAGAAGATCTTCAAGACAAGCATGGCCTACCAAAAGACGCTCTTCTCGTCACCTCCTTCACTGGCGATGGAAGGCAACAGCACTGCGGGACCAAGTCTCACCCAGCTGCCTGTCAACATTCTCGAAGCTTTCATCCCGGGGTACTCTATCATCTCCAAATTTCTTCTAGATGTTTTGGGCTTCGATGTCTCCTTGATGGTCTCCGTATGCTTCTTGATATTCGCTCTTGGCACGTCCGTCAAGTTCCTCTGGAGACATGCTTTTACACAATTCTCAAAATATTTCATGAGCTCCATCAGTGTCGATTCGGACGATGACATCTACGACCATGTCATGGCGTGGTTGGCGGAGCAGCACATGTCACAGGTCTCTCGCTCGCTGATGGCTAAGACGGGAAAGGAGAGTGCTTGGGATTCTACAGAAGATAGGTTCGACGAATACGATATGGACAGTAGCACGCTCTTCAACTTCAGCAACTGGGATGCAAAGACCCCTCCACGGTTTGAGCCATACTTCGGTCACCATCGCTTCTGGCACAAACGGCAGCTCTTCTTTTTCGAACGCGAACTCAAACAAGTCATCGCGTCCGGATGGGCTGGAAGTACGTTCAAAGAAGACGAGAACATAACCTTGACCTGCATTGGCCGCTCGACCCGGCCGATCAAGGACCTTATCCTCGAATGTCGGGAGAGGTATCTCGAACGAGGTAATTCCCAAACTGTCGTCCGGCGGCCTTCGCCCAAAGAGAGTAGGGTGAGAGGCAGGAACGTCTGGACTCGCGTTGCCACGAGACCCTCCAGACCGATGGAAACCGTCGTGCTCAACCATGACGAGAAGGCTAGGCTCCTAGCAGACATTAACGAGTACCTTCATCCCGCGACGCCCGCATGGTATGCGAACCGTGGTATTCCATATCGTCGGGGCTACCTCTTTTTTGGACCACCGGGGACGGGCAAGACTCCTCTTTCTTACTGAGGGCCGCAGGTCCGAGTCAGCAAAGAGACACATGTACTGACGTGTTTCTTTTCAGGTAAAACGAGTTTGAGTTTCGCGCTCAGTGGCATCTTCGGGCTTGACATCTACTGCATCTCCCTTCTCGAACCTACGCTCACCGAAGAAGATCTGGGACTCCTCTTCAGCAATCTTCCCCGGCGATGTGTCGTGCTACTGGAAGATATCGACAGCGCTGGGTTGAACCGTCGAAACGATCGAACCGGAGAGACATCGACGGAGACATCAGAGGGGCAAACCGAGATCTCGAGAGAAATCGCCAGAGCGTTCAAGTCGGTCAACGAGAACAATGAAAAAACCAAGCAAAACCAAGGCATCTCGCTGTCAGGTCTACTCAACGCCATCGACGGAGTTGCCTCTCACGAAGGCCGAGTTCTCGTCATGACGACCAACTATCCCGAGAAACTGGACGACGCTCTCATTCGGCCGGGGAGAGTAGACATGATTGTAGAGTTCACCATGGCCACTAAGAAACAGATCCGAGAGCTTTTCATCAGGATGTACTCTTCCGATACGCCCAAAGCGACGAAGCAACTGGCCAACCGCAATCTTCACCGGGCGGTCCACCCCGACCTCGACCGAGAGACCAGCAGTGGCGACGTCGGTAAGATAGGTCGCACAAGCACTCCGGTCAGCAACCCGGCACACAGCATCTTGCCGCTTCCGGAACTGAAGGGGATCGCGGACGAGTTCGCCGACTGCCTCCCGGAGGACAAGTTCACGCCGGCCGAAATTCAAGGCTTCCTTCTCACCCGGAAGAAAGAGCCCAAACGAGCGTTGGCCGAAGTCGTCGCGTGGAGGGACGCCCAGCTCGAGGCGAAGGCTGCCAAGATAAAAGCCAAAGCCCCGAGTACCGCAAAGGAGAACATCACGGCAGAAAGCTGAGGGTCCGGCCTGTATTGCGAGATCTGGTAACGAGCTCGGGTGGCCCGAGGTGCGACTGGACGAAGCATATTGATTATCGGAAAATCGGATTACTGTTGTACTACGTGGGGAATGAAGTGAAGATAGGGCGGCTACAAATACATAGAAATTGAATGAGTGACGAATTTCACCAAGAAGATTTGGAGGAATGATGCCGGTAATTAGTATGGAATGTAAATACCGGAATTCTTTCCTCGTCAGTTCCAAATAGATGATCATTGGTCAATAAGAGTTCTGTTTCACAAAGCGGTCATCAATCAACAACGAGAGCCTTTATCCCATCTATCCTTTCAAATCCTTTCACACAAAGGCACCCAATATTTCGTCTCCCAACTCTCGTAGCCCCTCATCCTGCACATCATTACCTCCAATCAGTCCATCAACCAGCCCATCAACAGGCACCCCGTCAGCACAGCTTTGCCGCCCGTGGGAAGATACGCCAGCATGGACGGGGGGGTAAGTGTTCGCTTTGACCAGGCGCGAAGGGATTCCATAGAGAGACAAGATCTGGATCGACCTTGTGTGACTCCACTGTGTGGTGTGCGATGTCGCTTCTGCCGGGAGTACTAAGGTACTGCTAAGGTAAGGTAGACCTGCAGAAACGGAGGCCGTCGCAGGGTTGGCGGGGTTGATCGCGTCGGTTGGTGGGGCTCGCGTCGTGCTTTGCCGCTGGGTCGCGTCCAGTAGGATTTTGGGCCTGCCTGGATGGCTAGGATGACTCCCAATATTAATAATCCCACTCCGAGCACTGTACGGAGTAAGTTACGCTGTACAAAATACATGGTCCTATCCTATCCTTCATGGTCGGGTTTTCGGGGATGAAAGCTATCGTGATGTAAAACAAAGTGCTTCAGGTTCGATGACACTCGCTCAAGCTGCTACAGCCATGGGCGAAAACCCAGGAAAAGTGTCGTCCAGTCGTGCCATCTACAGCCAGACAGTCTAACGTTAGACTAAACACCAATCCCTTGTCTTCATCCCTTGTCTTCATCCCCCTTCCTTCTTCCCTTCTTCCCACTTGATACCAATCAACCCATCTGCATCTACTGTACAATGCTTACCATCACACAAGATTCTGCACTGTTTCGTTTCGTTAGCCAGGCACAAGGAGCCGGCTACCCAATCGGATGCACATGTCGATGCTATTGATGCAGGTACCAAGGCTTTCGTCCGTGCTTCCGCTCTCCTTTCTTCTTCCTCCAGGGTAGGGAACAGGATGGAGAAACCTGGCCCGGCTACTCGCAGGGCAGCTCCTCGTCCTCCCACTCGTGCTTTCCACTCATCGCGGGCCCTGCCAAGTAACATCATGCCTTGACTGGCCCCGTTCCACCAGCTCTGGCTGGTTGCAACTACTTTCGATCCTTTTCATCGCGCGTTGTTTCATCCCAGTCAACTGGCATGACTGGCCAGATCGTTGCCACTAGAATTCAAATGCTTCAACGCTACCACACAATGCTTGTTTCCGCATCACCTCGGCGCGTTTTGAGCTCCTGCTTCCACTCACCGATGGACCTGGTGGAACCGCCTATATATCTCATACTCCTCATCTCGAGAAGGATCCTCCTCTTTCTTTCACTCAATCTCGCTCGGATCACTCATTCCAGTTCTACTTACCTTTCCTTCGCCTTCTATCATTCACCCAAGTCTTGCCTGGAGCAGACCGACTATCTGGACAGATTTCTGTGAAGTCTCTTGAAGCTGAATTACACTCATTCATCTTGATCTTGTGAATTCTCGAACACCGAAGATTTCTCTATTCTCGCACTCGAAAGGTATAGTCAATTCCATTCATAACGTTCCGTCCGTTGAATCACAAAAACTATTGTTCCGGCAATGAATCCAGCTAGCCTTATTCATTCTTCGACTTCAATTGACGAACTGCGACGATGAATCTGGCTTCGTCCTTATATACCTCCCTATATTCTCTCCCATTTCGATACTGCTCTGCACACTCTCTACTCTCCTCACGAAACATCTTAAAGGCGTTGATCGCTAACCTTGAAATCTCTAGCCATCCCTCTCGATTTCTATCAACATCTATCCTATATCTTTTCCTTTATAAAAGCGACCAACCTTGAGTGAGTGCATCACCTGTACAAGCCTACGAACGATCGACGATCTCAACGTCGTCTGCATATCCGACCAACCCTTCGTCCGGCACGAAGTATATCAGTCTTTGTTCTGTTCCACACTAAACCTCGACATGCCTTCTACCAAGTCTGTCGTCATGGCTGCGGCCATCGCCTTGTACAGCACCGTTTCCGCTCACATGATTATGGCGACACCTAAACCATTTGAATTTGCCGACACCTCCTTAGCTAATGGTCCGCTCAATCCGACTACCGGAGCTGATTTCCCGTGCAAATCGGGCAACGCTAAGTTCAATCGTCAGGGTGTCACCAGCATGGCACAAGGCTCTTCACAGAAGTTGAGTTTCACCGGTGGCGCCACTCACGGTGGTGGCTCGTGCCAAGTTTCTCTCTCAGCGGACCTCGTGCCTACCAAAAACAGTGTGTTCAAAGTGATACACTCCATCGAAGGCGGCTGTCCTGCCAGAAAAGCTGATGGCAACATCGGAGGCGATGCCAGTGCAGCTGATCCAGATTCTTATCAGTTCACCATCCCCAAAGACCTTGCTGCTGGCGATTACACTCTTGCCTGGACGTGGTTCAACAACGTTGGCAACCAGGAAATGTACATGAACTGCGCTCCGATCACCGTGACCGGTGGGAGTGGCGGGTCAGGTAACGGCACCGTCAAGCGGGATGAGGGAAGCCTCATCGGTGGCCCCCTTTTGGCGGAGCGAGCGGCCGGGAGTTTGAGCAGTCTGAGCTCTGCGCCGAATATGTTCGTCGCCAACATTGGAAATGGGTGTAAAAGACCTAGAGCTGGTGGGAACATCAAGTTTCCCGATCCCGGGCCGTCTGTCGAAATCAAATCAGGTGCTTCCTTTACACCTCCGGAAGGCACGACTTGTGGTGGTTCAACCGGTTCGAGCGCAGGCGGATCCGCCAGTGGTCTATCGTCTTCCGCGCCAAGTTCGACTGCCACTTCCGTAGCACCACCACCAAGCAACACCGGAGGTGTCTTCGCCCCCAGTGCGGCGTCGGCGGCCCCATCTACCGCAAGTCCTGCGCCTAGCGTCGCTTCCGCGGCCCCTTCTTCGCCGCCAGTCGTCGTTCCCTCGGCGCCTTCTGCTCCTGTCAACGGCACCACTGGCGGCTCCGGCGGCGCCCTGACTGGGTCCTGCGCCACAGAAGGCTCCTTCAATTGTGTCGGGGGCAGCTCATTTCAACAATGCGCCAGCGGTGTCTGGTCCGTCGTCCAACAGATGGCTTCGGGTACCACATGCACGCCCGGTCAGACACAGACACTCACTGTTACAGCTGGGAAGAGAAGCCTCCGCTTCCGTCGAGGGCACGGTCATCGCCGTCATAACTCCTACCTAGATGCCTACTAGACACCTGTCAACCCCGTCCGCGGGATCGGATACTTTTCATGTAAGATTTTCATTTGTCGGTTAGGTGGGGCTAGACATGTTCTTTGTACATATCATGTAGATAGCTGGCATCTTGACGGGGGAAGGATCGAGGGCGTGATGGGGGGAGGGGGGAGGAGGGGAGGAGGAAGAGGCGGGGTGGGAGTCAGGATTGGCGGCAGGGCGGGGAGCGGGATGATAGACGGAGAGAGAGAGGATATGCGAGGCGGAGGGGAGAGTCACGGTCGAGGTCGAGGGGTTTGTTGGCTTGGGTGGTAGGGTTAGAGGTTGCCTTGGATAAGGCAGACTGGCAGATATCAATTACACTCGCTTCGACCAAACCCGACATCTAAGACTATAATAATATTGTAACCTCCTAAGTTTAATCTCTACCATTCTGAACTTATGATCGTTGATTCTGTAGGGGTAGAAGCGTGGTCAGCAACGAGATTCACCTGTACACGGTGCTAGCTACCTTATAAGCATACAATCAACTTAGGAGAGATCAAAGCAACATATGGAGAGTCCTCGTCCAGCACAACAAAGCTGCATCGTACTACAGCCGACATGGATCGAGCGAAATTGACACATCATCGATAGCCTGCCGTCCTCCTCCTCTCCATACCTACACGCCAAAAAAACATCGTCGTCCTCCCTCACAAAATTGATGGTAAAACCTAGCTATTACACGTCCTTCTTCTGTGTGCTCTTTGATCTGACTTTGAGTCCTCTTCTTTCCCCTCTTTGTTCTGTATGCTTCAAGGCCGCAAGTGACCTTGATCTGCCTCTCAAATAGACAGTAGGCGTGGATATGTGGATCCGGAAGGGTCAAGCACACCAATGGAAGGCTGCATGCAACACTGGATTTCACGGCAAGAGCGGTATCCAGTGTGAGTCTGGTTGATTTTGAGGGGTTTCGGGAGGGAGACTACAATTTTGCAATCGCCACACATCGTGCCCAACCGGACATGCCTAGACAGTCAAGTGGCGCGGGCTCCTACTAGAGACATCAGTTCTGCTCCGAATAAAGTTGACACACACGCACGCACACACAAGTCCAAGCGCCTCTATATCTGGCCCTAGAAATTTCCCATGCCTTCCTCTTCAGGGAAGAAGCCCATCAAACCCACCAAGCATTAATAACGTCTCAACCATTTACCCCAAATCCATTGGTCATGAGTGGTGGGAGGAAGGACGACTCTAATGAAAAGGGAAAAAAAGAAATGTAAAGAGGAAAGCCTTCCGCTATTTCTTCGCCCCAGGCCTCCACATCCTGCCCAGTCTCCGCCTTAGGCCGCCGCCCTTCGCGGGCGCAACATCACCAGCTTGTAGAGGCGTGAAGTACGGCACCCGTTCAATCCCGAAATGGCTCCTACCGTCCTTGCCTGGGAATAACTTCCCGTATCCGAACTTCCAGCCCTTGCTTTCGAGATGCACCATCTGCTCCTCGACACTGACTGCTCCGGCGTCTTGGCCGGTTCCCGTTTTCAAGTCCCTTACCATTTCCCCTGCCGCGAAAGTAGCCATAATAGAAGCCAGGCTAGTCGGCAAGCGCGGCAGAAAGGCTTTGGGGCGAGCGGCGTAGAGCCAGGCTGTTACGGCGAGATCGAGGGATAGGATGCTAATGGCGAGCTTGAACACATTCGGGTCCATAAAGACGCGCCAATGGCCCTTGATCGCTGTCGCTGGGATGATGTTGGTGGTCACGTTTGAAGATGCGTCGGGAAGAGACCAGACGCTGTCGACGCTGACAAGGGCGGCAAAGGCTCGTCTGTAGACCTCGTTGAAAAGGGCGGCGGTGGGGGTGAAAAGTGGGACCGGGGCGTTCGGATCGAAAATGGCCGAGGAGTGGGTCAGCTGTTTTATGAAATAACTGGCCCATTCCGTCGCGAAGGTGTCGTTGTGCCAAATAAAATAGTTCGTTGGCATGAAGGTGTTGGTGAGATTGTCGGCCACAGAGAAAAGGGCGGTGAAGTTGGTGCTAGTCGAATTTGACTTCGCTGGTCTGCTGTTGAGGACGGTGCCGAGACTGTCCACCGTGACCTCGAAGGTAGCGTTGCTGAATCGGGGCTGACAGACCATGATCATCTGGTCCAATGCCACAGATGTGGTCTTCCGAGTGGAGCCATTTAGGGTGTTGTTGGTAGTTGATACTCTGAGTGTTATATTTGAATGTATCCATCCAGCTAAGATCTGTTTCTCACAAAAGACTCTCTCAGCGCTGACATCTGCAGCAATCCCTGTACCTTTATACTTCGCCATGGTGGTCAGAATCTCTGCTGCCTTTATCGCTTCCGGGTTCCCCTTCACATCTATGTGTTCGGTGTCCTTGATTGCTTGGCATCGTAGAATGCCTCCGTCTGGTTGATAGTGGAATGTTGAAATTGCGATGGATGTAGCGTCATCACTGAGTGTGAAGTTGAGTTGATGCTTGCTTTGGGAGTTTTGCATTTCCTCACACTGGAGCTCTGCCATTACGGCAGTGGTTATGCCTTGATATCTGGTAGTTTGGTTCGCAGGCAAAGGTATTTCGAAGGGCACAAAGTATCGCTCAGGCGTTACCCAAGGTGAGAGTGGCGTACCGGCCGTAATATTGGAATCCGCGATGTAGAAATTGTCCATTGTAATACCATCACCTCCATCATAGTGCCAACCAACCCGAGGTTTCGTCATAGTAAGATGTAACTGGCGCAGAAGTAGGCCCTCACTCATATATACAAATTTCTGATTGAATAGACTGCTCAAAGCAATGGTCAGTATGTTTGCCAGCAAGGCCATGCCGCAAACAGCTGCGAGTAGAAAGTGTTTAGCACGTAAAGCTCGCCACAGAACAAGTTGCGGAGGGATTGATGAATATCTCAAGTTTAGAGAAGTTGATGGAGGTGCGTTACCGCCCCTGAGTTGATCAAAAGGTTGAAGAAGGCAAAGCAGACGATTAAGTAACACTCAGAACGGCTCAATAATTGTCGACATAGATGTGGGAAGATAGTTTAGCAACAACTGCTGTACCACAAAGTTATCTGAGGGTAAAGGTAAACCTAAACATCAATGAATGAGCGAAGCTGCCGCACAGATAGATTTCAGGGAGATTCACCATTATCTTGGTCGATATGATACCTTATTATAGTCAGGACTATAATAAGCGCAGACAGGAGGGACATGAAAAGTAGACCGACGGGTAGACTTAATTCTGTCGGGTACGCAGGTCTCGTGCTTTGATCAATGCTCGAGGTAGTGGCGCTTGACGTTGAAGCGACCTCGCCATCTGGTACCCGGGGAACTCCGTGAACTGGAGCCTCGAGACTCAGAACGTGGCCATGTGTCTTCTCTGAGTAATCAAGCCGAAATCGATGCCGCTGCAACTCATTCTTGAAGGTGTGAGAGTCAGCTTCATGGACACCTCGGAGACAATCAAGCAACTCCCGATCGCGCGAAAGGGACATGATTGCAGTAATTGAGCTGGGATTTGTGTCCAGGCGGCTGTGTCTGCGACGACATACGATCATAAGCTTTACTGTCAGGGCGAGGACAGTCAATAGCGCAGCCTGAACAGCGATGGTGAAGGTGGTGGTTAGGAAGACTGCGTCAAATTGACTGGAGCGCCAGCCTGATACAACGTTCGTAGTGGCGTTACTTGGAACCATGATCAAGTTCATCGCAAGGGCAAAGGTGAGCCGGTGTGCAGCCTGGAAAGCCGAGGCAAGGTTGTCCGCCTTTAGGTAGTTTACTGGGAGAAGACGTGTAGCGCCAACAGCAAAGGCAGCCATATTTGTGACCGGGAAAGTCATGTTCCAGTCGCCCAAGCGAGAAGATAGATCGAGCCACAGTTCGTCAGGCAGTTCAACACGATCAATCCTCGACTCTTGGTTAAAGACCTGCGATTCGGTATCCTCTCGTAGGCCAACGCCTAGAAGGAATTCGAAGTGAGTACGGTTGAAACTCTGGTCGGACAAAACTTGCTTTGGCCCAGTTGGAGAAACGGAGAGGACGGAGAAATCAGGCACACTAATATTCGCCTGGACTTCTTGAAAGTAGTAGCTTCCTTCGCAAAACAAAGCAGTGAATTGGGGAGGGTTCTTGTAATCATTCTTCACCCAAACGGTTAAGAAGTTGTGTGATGCACTTTGGGCACATGTAGTGCTTTCCAACCAGTAGTTGAGAACACCATTGTTGTAGTACCCAATGTAGTAAGCGGTGAATATTCCATCTGACTTCGTTTCCCCCTCGCCCGGTGGAATGCCCGCGACTTGACATCCTTTTCCATTGTCGAATGTAACCTTTCCAGTGGTAGGGTCCATTGCCCAGACTGCGGGATGACAGGCCAAGTCTGTACTATATTGCACAGTCGACGAACTCCAAGTGGCGTTTTGCCCAGTGTCTACAGCGACGTGTTGGGCCTCAAATGGTGTGAGAGCCCCTTCTCGGGTGGTGAAAGCAGGTAATGGCCGGCCTAGCCAAAGTACCCCGTACGCGGTCCTGAGAAACCCTGTAGTTAATCCTTTGACCTGCGAAGTAACTGGCATGATTGAATGTGAGATTGCCATAGGAGCTGCAGCGGATTTGGTGATTGAAGAAGACGCGAAGATAGCACTCTGAAGCGGGGTGACAGCCCAGAAGACGATCATCATGACTGTACCAGCGCATACCACAGCCCATTGTCTATTGAGTTAGCCTCTACACTCTTTAGATATGAACGAGGTTTCTCACTTTCGTCGGGCTGCGCGAATGGGAACAGCTGCAAGAAATTCCACAGGATAAGGCAGGACGGAGTCTGCAGCAGCAGCACCACAGCTTTTTGACAACTGGAAGAAGGGTTCCAATCTCTTCACGTCCAGATCAATCCAACTCCATAGCGTACTGTACATGACTGCAAAGATAGTCGGAAGGTACAAGTACATGAACGAGTACACTGTGGGCAGGTCATCGATGTTTTCGGAAAACAGGATCCCTCCATCTCGCCGGGTCTTCCATAGGAGTACGCCGAGCAGTATAATGAGTCCGCTGGTGATCAGGATCGTGGGATCAGAACGGTCAATTTCAGAGTCGCAGGCTTCCAAGATCCGCTATTAGCTGATCGCCAGCATTACCCATTAGCTCTCAAAGAACGATGGCACAACGCAAAGACAATGGTAAATACCCTGACTTCGGTGCATATCCAACGCCGAGCACCCATTCTGCCCATTGAGAGTCGATGGTTCCCTCGATTGCTGAAAAGAGGAGAGTAATCGTTCCGAGCTTTGCCCATGCCTATCCGCGTTGTGGCCGACATTACGGTATGGGAGCAGGCGCTGGCCTGGCACTTGACCCTCCATGAAGTGGCTTTACAGAAAATTGCGAAAAAAGATGAGATTAAAGGAGAGAGATCCCTCTCATAGGGCTGCTCAACTGAAAGCTATGGAGTGTAAACACATGCAGCACTGCCGGCAACGACCGGTATAAAAGTCTTAAAGGTAGGAACAGATAGCTGTTTGTTGTAAACAGGGTGGTGTTTGCGCAAGCGCCCGTAGACGCCGAGAAGTTCTAAAAATATCGCAAACGTAGGACGAGATTCGCCAGGATAATTGAGAAAGCGCAGTGCACCTGAAATATGTTTCACAGAAGACTGGAATCCAATCATCTGCCGTAAACGACTTTATAGACGCTGAGTCGGCAGAGGGCGACCCCAAAATATTGCAATTCCGGATCTGACTTCCCATACTCGACTTGCGGCTCCTAGAGGGACGGCGAGGTCGCATAGCTTTAGAATCCGGCTCTTTACCGGCAAGGACGAAGCAATCAATACCAGTAGGTAGATAGATCGATCATTATTGTCCATGTTCTGCACAATCCTATGCTGGTTCCCGAGGTCAGCAGAAATGTTATGTAAGGTAAGGCATCCTCCCAGCTGAGGCTTCAGGCGGCTAACTACTCCGAGTTAGAACGGCTCGCTTCTACGGAACTAGCCGAAGGGCTAAAACCTGGGCGAACCCACAACACTAAGCGAACATCGAAGTTGAGCATTCGACGCTGACGACCAACAATCAAAACATAACATCTACTAACCATAGCGCCGACAAGATGACGACTCGCCCTACGGTTTCGATCGCTTCGGCTGATGGGTCGGCCAGCGGTTCTACTCACCCTCTTCCGGCCGTCTTCAAGTCGCCAATCCGTCCCGACATTGTTCAGTATGGCCCTCCGGGGTTTGATTGTCAAGGGACCTGTAGCTAATGGGTTGACCAGGACGGTGCACACTGGGATGGCGAAGAACAAGAGACAGCCGTACGCTGTAAGCGAGAAGGCGGGGCATCAGACCTCAGCAGAATCGTGGGGTACCGGTTAGTAGATAAGACTCGATACTACCTCCGAAGACGGATGGATTGCTGTCTCGAGATCATGTCTGGGAGCCCAGAAGGAGGTGGCATGTTATGCTAACGGACGACCTCCGTAGGTCGTGCTGTGGCCCGTATTCCTCGTGTCTCCGGTGGAGGTACTCACCGCGCCGGTCAAGCCGCGTTCGGTAACCAATGTCGCTCCGGTCGGATGTTCGCGCCTACAAAAGTTTGGAGGAAGTGGCATCAGAAGATCAACCTTGGTCAGAAGTACGTCCCGAACCGTCTCCAAGTAGCTAGAAAGATATGCTGATCACTGGTAGACGCTTTGCTACAACCTCTGCCTTGGCAGCCTCTTCTGTCCCATCTCTACTCATGGCCCGTGGCCACCACGTCTCCACCGTCCCCGAAGTGCCTCTAGTCGTTGCCTCGTCTGCGTTTGAAGGTGCCGCCATCGCCAAAACCTCGGCTGCACTCGCACTCCTCAAAGCCGTCGGTGCTGGTCCGGATGTCAGCAAAGTGAGCAAGTCCCGCAAACTCCGAGCCGGGAAGGGAAAACTTCGAGGTCGCCGCTATCGTCAACGTCGTGGGCCGTTGATTGTGTATAGCCCCGACGAAGACGGCAAGGAACTCGTCCGTGCTTTCCGCAACATTCCTGGTGTCGAGACCTCTTCCGTATATGCTCTCAACCTACTACAACTCGCACCCGGCGGACATCTTGGACGATTCATCATCTGGACGTCATCTGCTTTCGCTGCTCTAGACAAAATTTACGGTTCCACCACGACCCCGTCTGCATTGAAGAAAGACTTCTTGCTCCCATCGAATTTAGTCTCCAACGCAGACATCGGCCGCTTGATCAATTCTTCCGAAGTACAAGCGGTCGTGCGTTCGGCTAAGGGTGGAGCGAAGACGAAGCGTGCAGGAGTACAGAAGAAGAACCCTCTGCACAACAAGCAAGTGCTGCTGAGACTCAACCCATACGCCAAAGCGTTCAGCCAGGAGAAGTTGGGACAACAGTCATTGGAGGACGGAAAACCGAAGCGGGCTGCGGAGAGTTTTGCCAAGATCTTGCATGAGGATTAGGCGTTGCGTACGGCTTGGACGTGGACGTGGACGTTGGAGCCGATGCATGGTTGTTGAACTAGTAGTACTCATTCAAGGCTATCCAGCTTCTCTCTGAATTGCTCGCCATACAATTATTGATACCCGTGATTGTTCATAAGCCAAGCGTAGCCGCCGTCTACTCTGCTTCCATGAACCGCAGACTCGAGGCTCTCTCCATCTCCTCACCCACTCCCAGTTAGTATCCAATGTACTGCCCTTCGTTGATAGGAGCTATGCTGTGACTTGATCTACACGCATCACCATTGGCTATTAGACTACCGCATCTACATAATACGAATCCTGGACTCAATTCCACATACAATTGATCATCTCGGAGATACCCTGTAACGTCTATTTATACAGTCACGAAGAACACAGACAAAGCAGGCAATCTTACTCTCAGCATCGTCTTGGCACGAGTACACGGTAGCGACTACAGCTACCTCAGTAACAGGCATAGTTGCCGCGGGTTGGACTGGAGACCTCTGCCATCGCATTATTGCAGCGCTCCAAAGAAGACAGGAGGCTGCAGGCTTTGTGCGTTCGGGGCGTGCGGGGGCCAACTCGTTCCAAGGGATTGGCGACATCACAACTCGAGAGGCAGGTGGATCTCTTTACTTACGAACCTCTCTCGGATCTTCCTCCTCGCGCTGGAACGAGGAAGCCGTATCTTGAGGTCTTGTTGTGTCTTGTCCGCGCGGTCCGGTCCTGGGCGATCGTACGATGGTGGTCCCGTCCGGTGGCAGGTGAGTGGCTAATGTGCGGAGGGCCCGGAGGTCTGAAAGGGCGGGCGGAGGATAGTTTGGGACGCTTGGCCGGTGGTGATGGAGGTGGTGTGGTCTGAGATGTCGGGTTCCTGTGTTGGAGATGAGGATCGACTCGGAACGCGCTTTGAGGGATTGGGATTCTGTTTAGGGACCGATTTAGGTGTCTTCGTTCTCCTTCAGAGTTGCAGATGTTCGATGAAGGTGTGGTTCATCGTAAAAGACGCGTAAGGGGTTTTCGTGGACGTTAGGGCACAGAGTGACAAGTGGCGAGAAATGATGCGGTTTGGGTACGCAGAAAAGAGCGAAGAACGAGTGGGACGACAATCCGGTCCTCGAAGACCGAGAATCTGATACGGACAGGTAGACTGTCAGTATAATGCATGACACCACCCCGACGCGCAGACAGAAAAGGGGTAGCGACGAGAATCTGCCATGTCTCAGGATTGTTGGGACAGAGAGAGACTCGAATCTTGCTGCGGTCGTCGGCAATCAATCTATAAGTCCTATAAGGGGCTGTGAAAACAAATGTACTATGCGGCCAGCGCACCGCTGGAGTGGCATTCTTCTTCCACGGCTTGGGTGCAGCGATGGTGCGTTACGATACGAGTACCAGTTCATATGGATATCCAGACTCCTCCACCTCCTGCTTGTGGTTGTCGATCTTTCGTGCTGAGACCGAGATATGTAGGATGTATTGGTGCTGGGGATGTAGCAAGGAGATCTTGGGGCTTAGCCGGGCGGAGCTGAGCTGAATTGACTGTCGCCTGTAAAAGTACTCGTCGTACCCATGGGGTGGGTTTATCGGCACCAACTGTTGTGTATCAGTGGTCTCTGTTGTCGTATTCTGAGCCGAAATGGAAAGTGAACGTTTTGATTATTCTCTTGACGATTCAAATCCCTTCTGCCGCTGTCCGTTGACGACTATGAGCCAACGAATGAACTGGCTTCGTGCCGCTTGTCTCCACAGAAGCGATCATGAATGCCAAACATCCTGTAATGGCGGGTTTGAGAGAGGTTCTCGTACATCAAAGCTGGTTTGGTTTTGACGTGAGTACAGTGTTCGACGCGGTTCGAATAAGCCGAGGAACGCCATGAACGGTGTACAGCCCAGTCTCAGACAACCGATCAAAAGGCACACTATTGCCTTCAGGTAAGGTACAAGCTGCGGAGAGACTCTAGTCACAGCGGTCAGGTTGCAGCAAAGAATCTCCCTTCCAACAGTTGAAGAACAAAGCGACCATGAAGGGACTGCCGAAATTCGGACGGTTTACCTTTCCCACCATTCTTCTCGGATGAGACATGAGTAATGGGGCCTGAGCCGCGAGCATGGCTCTCTGGTCGATCATGGTTCGTCTTCGCACCCTTTCAGATATTACTCGTGAGATGAAAAGTATGACCTTGAGTCATTGTAATGGCGCGGGAAGACAAGGAGGCCAAGTGCCGAGGTTTGACAAAGCTGACGATGGCTGTCATTGTACGACATGATTGAGTCAGGTAACGCAGCCCTCTGCCCAGACGACTGCATGTATACATGCAGCATGGCCTGACCTAATACCTGATGAGAATTGACACTGACCAGTGATGGCCGTCCATCAAGGCGCCAAATTGGGTGCAAACAAAAGTACCCGAGGCCCAACACAACGAGGTATCTTGAGACCCGCGAGGTACAGTCCGGAGGGACGGCACTGTAGCTGTGACACGTCGCCTGAGTCGTACATCCTGAGACAGCGGTTCGTACTCGACATGCGCCAGGTGTTGATCGAGGTTTTGGCTAAGGTCGCCAGGTATGAACTGCCCGTGTCATGCAATCCTACTTGTCAGCGGTATGATGTCTGTGGCCCGATTCCGGTGCAAGTATACGACTGCTCCCACCGGACACTCCGGCTCTTTCCGCTCCTCCTTCCTCCTTTATAGAGAAGATGTCGTCGTCAACCGCGGTAGGAGCATTAAACTAGTAGATATTAGCCTTCAACGTAACTGCGTAGAGAGATCTATCTTCGCATGTACCTACCTAGCTTCTGGTCTTGGGTACCTTACCCTCGAGCCTTCTACCTTACTAGTATACCCATATAGAGTTTGTGCGCAGCGGGTATTTCTTCCAACTGCATGTCAGCCACATGAGATTGTGCGTAGAAGTATGGCGCAATCGGCGGCGGGCCATACTTGTCGGTACCTTATGTGTTCTCCCTCGGACCCAAGGATTTCTGGCGGCAATCTCGAAGCGAATCGATGGGCCCAGGGCCCATTCCAATATCCGATGCTCCAGTCCGAAGTGTGTTCAAGTTTTCCGGAAGGTTGGTAAGGCACTGAAGTTGAACTCCAAGTATATCTTGGCTAAGGTACGGGGATTTGAGATTGAGGGAGATCGTACGGAGTAGACTGCTTTGAATTTGAATTCATTTGATATCAGGATTCAATATTATTGCTACTCAGTATGTATATTCAACTTCCAATTTAATATATTTATAAAATGTAATATTAATAATAATATTAATAATAATGATAATGATATATTTATTGTCATATTTTATTATTGGGTGAGTGCAGCAACAGTTCATCGTGGTCGCACGTGGCATCCACCATCATGACAATGACATACCTGGTACCTTAAGGTAATGTATTTCCTCCCACAGGGTGAGTCACCACACGTTGTTCCGAGCCGTTGTTGTGGAGAGGAGGGGAGAGGAGTGGAACACCGTCATACAGTCGAACTTCAAGTAATCCTTATCAAGACTCAGTTATGATTGACAGAGGCCGAATCTCACAATATTGGTTCAGTCGTTGTGTTGTGTCAATATTTGGGCCAATTGTGCTGAGGGAACCGTGTAGGACAAGGGGATGATTGGACGATCTTTGATCACCTCGACTCCACTCAAACAAGGCTGAGGTGCATGGACCTGCAGGTTCGCGCAGTAAGGTGAGGTACCTGACATAGCCCCTTCTTCGCACGAGAGCGAGAGAGAGAGAGGGAAGGGGAAAGAGAGAAGTCGAGGCTCACCCTCGGATTCCCCGGCCCGGCTTGCGGAGCTATCAAAGTTGCTTGTGCGGTTGCAGCGAAGTGTGCCGTTCCTGCAGTAGGGGCAAAGTTAACTCGACCTAGAGACATGCCACTCTCCTGTTGACTTCCACCTCACCTCAAGTTCTGAGGCAGTACCAAAGGCTTGCATGCTCAAAGCGGCACGTGCCGAAGATTTGTATATTGAAGGTGGGCGACGGGGGCGGGGACGGTCGACAATTGCCGGGTATCAGTGTTTCTTTCACTTTATCTTGTTCCATTCGCTCGGAACAGGGCCAAGCAGACCGAGGACGGTGGAGAGTGTCGGACGAAGAAAAAGTAAAAGCGCCAACTCCAACCCTTACGATTGCCTATCCGTACCGATTTGGCAGTACATCTTGGTGGGAGGCAGAGCAGGGCCAGACACCGACAGAGTGGTTCTAAACTCGCATCCACCATCTCTGTCTTTCTTTCCGTGTTTCTTTCGGTTACAGAATTGCAGATCAGATCTCCCCAGCTTCTGCAATAATACCCCTTACGCTCGTCGTCGGAAAACGAAGGCGGCCATGTCTCCATCGAATGGGGGTTGATGTCGAGGCTGGGCTTGTCCCAACGAGATGTTGGAAAGTAAAAAGGTGACGGGACATTAATGTGTAGCTTTGGCGATCCACAGCCAAGGAACCCCCTTCCCTTGACTTTTCGGTACGCTGTTCATGCACCGATTATGCGCGTGCATCTTGCTGCAGGATACGTCGGGGGCTTGAGTGTTTAGTGTCTGAAGGCACCAGCCTCAGTTTCCGTCATCTGCTGTCTCTCTCTCATCCTCAGTTTCTATCTTAATAAAACCGCGCATAGAGTCCTGTCACACAGCTGCCTTGGATACCTAGTAAGATACTTTCTTGGGACACTCGATTTATTGTAGAGCCAAGTGTTGATGCGCACCGATCAAGTGTTAGCTGACCCTCATCTCGGTCATTCTTCCGTTCGCGCAAGGCGTCCATGCAATCCTTATTTCACGCGGCCCAGCTTACTACCCTGATCCCTTTATCGATCATGGCGTCTTTGAGTACCGCAGGCCTAACTTTGGGCTGCACGGAATTCCACTAGTGTCGGCTTCACTGCCGATCTGCGGAGAGGATTTGGTACTGGAACAAAATTGACGAAGGACTCTTCACTGATACTACTTACCATTACCTACGGAAGCTGGTCTGCCTCGTTCAAAGGTCAAAGACTGTATTCAATATGTTGGGTTGACACGTTGAGGTACTCTAGCAGGCTGAAGGAGAGTATGGGTGGTGATGGCAGTGGAATGAGCTTGCTTTATCCTTACAACGCGATCAGGATTGGCTGCAAACAAGACGAGAGGCTGATAGTAATACTGACTCTGATGTCTGCTGGATGCATGTCGCCGAATGGGGCTGGTTGACCGATAGCTTTCAACCACTTGTGTGTACAAGAAGCGTACTCCGCCGCACACCCTTACCCTTTCAACCCCTCCGTCCCCTTACCACAGAGATGATCAAAGCGCTCCGCCACCAGGAGTCCAGAGAGTAATCTGCTCCAACCCATTATAGTACATCAAGAATACTAAGAAGATGGAACGGTCTCACCTTGGCCGTAGGAAGATCCGAGCAGGTATTACCTGCCGTCATCCTTGTATGCTGCCTAAGCATAAGACTTTGCCTCGTTTCGTCTCTCTTTACGTTGCCTTCAGTTATAAGTAACTCAACCTAAAGTACTTACCTATGTCGCTATGCCTACTTTGACCTATGTTTCAACCTCATCTTCGTCTTGACTTTCTCATCGACCGCTTCAACCTACTGTTTAACCATCTTATCCTGATTGTAACTCAGACGCGCCACAACATCCTCTGCTGGGCTTCCTTTCATAGGACCCTCCAAATCTCAATCTTTACCACCTCTTCGTCGGTTGCCTCTGAAAGATACTGCTCGGCTTTCCCTGGGGGATCGGCTGCACGTCCATTTATCGACTGCACTGTTGATTGCACCAGTGGACAACAATCAAGCTTCTGGGAACTTTTCCTACCTTACCTTGGCGACGCCCGCATCGCCTCTGGCCTCAAGTCATCCAAAGACGTCGACGCTGAATCCATCCTGAAGGTCTCGGATACCGAACCATGCTCGCTGAGACCCCAGCCGTTTGAAGCAAAGAGCTGTTTCTTGGGCCGTGCTGTGTTTGGGGTCACAATCTCACGGAAAGTGGAGTAGAAGTGGAATGAGACGCTGAGTGAGCAGCCAACTAAATGTCGCGTTATCCTGAGGAGTCATTAGGAAGGCGGTATCCGCTCCTAAGTAACGCAAAGGTTGCAAGACCTGAACGTTCTTCGCAGGATATGGACGATCGACAATCCTCGATGGAACGTCTCACTATTCAACTCCCGCCCCCATCCGGATTCCAGGCGAGGCTTGATCCAGCACGACATCAGGGAACGGAACCCAGAATGTATGATTCGAGGTGTCGCTCATTACGTTCCATGGATTTTCCAAAAGCTGTGATCCAGGAACAGCTTCCGTCTGTCAGCCAGCTGCTCACGCCTTCTTCCCAACCAAGCCTTCCATCGTCACCTTTCTCTCCGCATTACCGGCTCGATTCACCGACATCTCTACAGCCATCGTCGAGGCCTAGCTGGCCACTGGACATGCGGGAAAGACTCCCTTCTCTAGCTTACTCAGACGGCATTGCTACACCGCCAATGGCACCACCTCATCGAAAGCTGTCTTATCCTATCCCAGTGTTGAACACAGCTCTACCATTACGCCCTACGAGCTATCCATATGGAGACTCTGGGAAGCATGAGCCAGACGACTCAGCGTACTCACCTTACGTTCAAAGATCAAACTCGGATCCGTACCCATACCAGCAGCTCCTGTCCGCACAGGCTAGTCACTACGAGCAGCCTCTCTCTTACCAAATGAGAGAGGCACACCAACAATCGAACATTGGAAGTAACCGTGACAGCAGCCAACAAGAAGGCTCAAATGTTGCTCAATTCGTCCCTCGTGCTGTCCGTGAGGAGGTTTTCCCTGGGGAAGGGCTCTGTTATGTGTATGAAGATGGATCGCATTGCCGAAAAGTCATTGACGGGGACGCCGTCAACGTCAACTGGAAACTCACCAAGGCCGGCAAACCTCGGAAACGACTTGCGGTAGCTTGTCTGACTTGTCGCGAGAAGAAGATCAAATGCGACCCTGTGTGGCCGAAGTGTCTTCAGTGTGATAAGCTTGGACGGGATTGCAAATTTCAGAACGCGTGAGTACCCTTAATTCCTCAGTTGTACTGGATCTGTTTGAATAGTTTAAGGATCCGTCTGTTCTTCTAGCTCCTAGTTCACCCAACCTTTGAAGAGGCAACCGGTTCTCATAGTTTGGCTGTTCACGATTCTTCCATAACCATCTACTGACTCTTGAGACAGAAAAAGAAAGCGGTCCTGAAGCCCGTTACGGCCATTGGAGGTTTAGCAAACCTTCATTGCCTGAATGAGCTGAAAACCCCTACGAATACCCATCAATCGTTGCGCTGAAGCGCTGAACACCTTTCCACTACAGGCCCAATGTCGATCACTGAGATCAGCATATTTACACGGCAAGTTGGTCAAAGGATAAGAAAGGGTCATTGATGAAGGAATCAAGCTCACCGTATGCCGATGAACGACGACATATGCTCCCTGGATAAGCAGGCCATTGGGCCAACTCGAATTCACCATAAGCAGAAGGTTCAACGTTCTTCCATGACGTCTTTGGCGGAGGCTACCGCGTCAGATTCAAGTATCAACTTGTTCGGATAAGTTTTCTAACGAAGCATGTTACGGTAAGTTACGAGAACACAGACACTCGTGGGCGTAGCTTACTCTCCTGCAGGCCTCAGCAGGTAAAGAGGGTCCCTTAACCTCGACATCTACATCAGCAGTCAGATTCATACCAAAGAACACTCCATCGCCGCCCTCGTTCTGGTACTCGAGCTCCTCAAATGAACCCCAACATGGACAAACCGACATCATACGCTTGGGATCCTGCCAGATCCTCTACATCCTACTCAACTTCACTTACGAGACGAGGACATCTTACATGAGGAGAAACATCCCCATACCGCCATAGCAGTGACTTGACTCCATTCACTTACACCCAACACAAACTCGAGATCCGCAACGGAATCCGGACCGCAACCCTTCCCCTCGAAAGATCGTACCAGAAAGTGCAACCTCCGAACTTGTGAAGACCCCCCGAGACAGAACATCATACACTACACACGCTCGCGGAGCGACCTCGAGAGTGCCATAGTAACAAGCAACAACCGCACCACAGCACAGCACTTATAGCGTCGATGCTGTACTCCACCCCGAAACTAGACCATAACCTTCCTTACATGGCGTATAGCCCGTGCGCGGTTCAGTCGGTCCAGTCAGTAAGGCAAAACGACGGAGCAAGGAGGAGAGCGAAGGAATCTGGAGGAAGGAAGGAATGAGAACAAACCGGGCTGTTGGATAGCTCTTGATTGGAAGCGCACCGCGTTGTGGGACCACAGTGTGCTAGGGTGCTAGATGGAGGCACCCAGGGGTGGTCTGGTCTTCACTAAATAAATATATAAGCGCTATTAGAATTATCTTGTCCGGTTGGTTGGGGTGATGGCATTCGCGACAGATGTGACTTGTAGGGCTATACTTTTGATGACTAAGCCTGATCAAGGTGTATCGAGCTGATTAAGCAATCGACCCCCCTCCAACGGAAGTTTGTTTACAATCGTACTGACCTCGTGCTATAACCAGGGGGTCCCTTTCTGCTCTTTCCCTACCATACACATAACGACATTATTGCGCTTTCCCAGATGACTTCTTTCTACGTGTGCTCTCATCTCCCTGATATTCAGCCAGACACCCACATCATCAAAATGTCTGCGGCGCGATTGTGGCTCATTCTATATTTCTGCTCTGCTTGAAGTTCTTGCGGCAGAAGAAGAACTTATAGAGAATGGAGAAGCTGTGGAGATGGATACACAGCAATTCGCGAAAGCAATCAGGAATCAGCCATGCTCAGTTGTTGATCCTCGCTTTGGGACCTACCACAATGTTCAGTTTACTGCCCAAAACGACGGATGGACCCAATTATATCATGCAAGACCTGGAATCCCTTTGGCTTATTATCGCCAACGGTTCGAATCCTTACGAGCAATTCCTCTGCGGCATTTGTACGACCTTCGTAAGGACCGAAGTAAAACGACAGAGCAAGTTGAGGAATGGGAGGCTAGGCATCCAGGGGCTGGGTTGATAATATTGCAGCGTCCAATTGGCGGAAGCATTCACGCCGCCCAAAAGGCAACACGAATCAAGGCCATAGCATACATGAAGGGCTTGCCGGGGCGCGACAGCCTTGCCACGAACATTGGGCCACACGGGTCGATCAATCTGTGCATTAAGCACCCTGACAAGATGTCGGATGAGCAATGGCTTGGTGTTTGGGAGATCCTGAATTATCGTCTAGGAGCCATTCGAGCCGCAGAGATACTAGCCTACCGGCTAGGGCTTAGGGTCATCAGAGCCTTCGAGTAGGACGAAGCAGCATGGATGTACGATAACTGAGACTCCGAAGTCTACCAGCTTGCTTGCGAGTATTCGGAAATTATTTGCAAGGCCTGTCTACTTCCACCACCACATGGATCTCGGAGACGGTACGATAAGCCACATTGGTATCTTGCGGCCGCTTGTGCGGAGAGTGGGTTGTCGAAGGCGGAGATGCAGGCTCGCCTCAGGATTGCTCAAAAGAGTGAGTGGTCAATAGATTTGCTCCCCCGGATTACCAGACAATCTTGTGCTAACCAGTCTTGATAGTGGTTCTCAAGACCGTCGAGAGTTGTGCCAAGGACCTCAAACGCAGCCTGGCTTTAAGGAAGAATGGCGGAATGACTCAGGGCAGTCACTCTGGGACAGTCACTTTCTAACTTTTTTGGGATAGTCCTTGTTAGCTGGATTGGAGGCGTTCACTAGAATCAGACAGACATGAATGCTAGTAGAGGCTCCTTTACTACACCCTCATTGTTGTTCTTGCTTGCTGTCGCCCTCACTGCCACCCTCACTGCCACCCTCACTGTCGCCCTCACTGTCACCCCTCACTGTGGTGGCGGGGATGACAGTGAGGGTGACAGTAAGCAAGGGCAACAGTGAGGATGACAGCAAGAACGACAGCAAGGTGTGAATGCTCTATCTTACCAGTGGATGCCTCCGATGCAGCTAGGAAATGCTAACCAAAACAGGTCAAAAGTGACTGCCCCAGGAGTGACTGCCCCAAGTCATTCCAGAAGAATGGCGACATGTGGACTATCATCAAGAGATCAATCTGATCACTTCCTCCCCCCCCCGAAAAGCGATCGCTCTGCAACTTTTTTTCTCTCCAAGTGGGTGCTGCTCAAAGTGTTGCGCCTTTTGGAGCCTTGTAACTTGAAGTTTCTTAGACTATTGAGACTGATAGGGGGCTTCAGTTCAATCCCTGTAATCTGTAGCAAGTCGTCCTGGTAATAATCGCATGTGCAACAATTGGTTCATAAGGACATCCGTAACTAAGTTTAGGGCATACATCTTGATCGTTACTCGTCACCTTCTACTTTGCTGTATTGTTGATAAGGTAGCTCCCAGCCGATGTTCTTCTACAGCGTACACACAGGACGATCCGCACCGCCTAAAGAATCAAAGTAAGCAACCAAGCCGCCCGCTGACGACAACGCCCCTGTCAGGGCTGGGTGCTTCCCGACTGTTCAGTTGTTGACAATGACCCCGTATGCGCGGATTTCAATATCAGGCCTGAATGGACGGGCAATCTGAGGCGAAAGACGCTGACATGGTTTGCGTGACTGCCCAGGTCGGCCTGTGTTGAGTACTGATATTGACAGATTCTCCCCCACTGTCCGAGACCCGGATGACAGTCGCGGTCTCATTTCATTTCGACAACCTCCGTCATTTTGCCCCTCCCTTGGAGTAGAGAGAACTGCTTATGTGTGTCTTACACCAAAAGCTTACCTTATGACGGCCAATTGCTGTGGACAAGCGCAAAACTGGGCTGGGTTCGACAATTGGGCAAGTGCCATCAACAATCTGGATTTCCGCTGGAAGCAGTTCGTCTGGAAGCCCAGAAGCAGGACCTTGCGATTCCTGAAGATATTATTCGGGGTGTAGTTTATGCAGGCCCGGCTTTGGTTGGGCCGAGGCAGAGGTGGGGGGGGGTAGTGGGCGGGTGTATTCCGCACTCCGAAACCTCCATTTTTGGAAGATCTTTACGACTTAACTTATCGGCATAGATGGAGAGGTCCCATTAAGTCTGTAATAGCACCCCTTCGAGCTTCACACAGAAAGCAACGGAAGACAAACAATCAATGGTGCCGTCTTCCTCGACCCCCATTCCCTCCTCCTCAACGGCCTTCCCCTCCCCATCCCCATCAACAAATCCCGAACCCCTCCCGACGCCCCGTCTCCTCTGGCGTCATCCACACCCAGAAACAACGCAGCTGTACCGGTTCAAGAACCACGTCGCTCGGAAACGCAACCTCACACTCCCAACGTTCCACAACCTATACCACTACTCGATCACCCGACGGGCCGATTTCTGGCAGGACGTTTGGGAGGATGACGAGTTGGGGATCGTACACGAAGGCACCTATACTACAGTGGGTTGAGTTCTCCTCCTCATCCGCGGTAACCCTAACCCAAGACTGACGTGGTGTGATGGTGGTATAACCAGGTGGTCGACGAATCGGCCCGTATCGATTCCGTCCCGCACTGGTTCGCCGGCGTGCGGTTGAACTTCGCGGAAAATGTTCTCTACACGCCTTCTCCGGGTTCCCGGTCGAAGCGCGCTACAAGGCACAAGGAGGCGTCCAAGGTGGCTATCACGGAGGTCCGAGAGGGCGCGTCTTCGATCCGAACGCTGACGTGGGGAGAGCTGCGTGCACGCGTGGCGCGGATGGCGCTGGCTCTCCGCGCGCATGGAGTGCGGAAGGGCGATCGCGTGGCGGTCGTGGCGAGTAATTCGATCGATACGCTCGTGGTCTTCCTTGGATGTACCGCTTTGGGTGGGGTGTTTAGCAGCAGTAGTACGGATATGGGGAGCGTGGGCGTTCTGGAGCGCTTGCTGCAGATTGAGCCCGTGTGGGTGTTCATCGATGATTGGGCGGTGTATAACGGGCGGACAGTCAACTTGAGGGGGAAGATGGCGGAAATCATGGCGGGGATGAAAGGTGTGAAGGGGTTTAAAGGCTTGGTCAGTCAGCCGCGGTTCGAAGAGCAGGCGGATGTCCGTGCGGTAAAAGGGGTTACCACTTTGAGGGATTTTCTGGGTGTCGTTGATGAGGAAAACGTCGGAAAGGATGGGGAGAGGTTGCAGTTCGAGAGGGTGGATTTCCGCGATCCATTTCTAATAGTGTATTCGTCTGGCACAACGGGCCAGCCAAAGTGTATCGTGCATTCAACGGGCGGGGTTGTTTTGTCGGCCATGAAAGAAGGCAGGTTGCATCGGGAGACGGGCCCGGACAGCGTATGTTTGCAGTATACGACTACGGGATGGATCATGTATCTGGGTAGCGTCCAGGCGTTGTTGTTTGGCGCGAGGGTTGTGATGTATGATGGCAGTCCGTTTGTGCCGGATTTGTTAACTTTTATACGGTTGATAGGAGAGCAGAGGTACGTGAAACCCGGAGGACGACTTCATCAGACGTCGTTAATTTGAAGTAGAGTCACGCATCTCGGAATATCACCTCGATACCTACAGGAAGTCCAGAAGAACAACATCAGTCCCCGAGAAGTCACAGATCTCGGTGCATTGCGAGTCGTGACGAGTACAGGCATGGTCCTATCAGACGCGCTCTTCGAATGGTTCTATGACGTGGGGTTTCCTGCCCGGGTTCAGCTGGCCAACATCTCCGGTGGAACAGACCTCGCTGGCGCGTTCGGCACCGAAAACTCTCTTATGCCGGTATACGTCGGTGGCTGCCAGGGTCCGAGTTTAGGAACGCCGATTGCCGTATACGACCAGCTCGAGGAAGGTGGTATTGGTGTGAAGGGTAAACCTGTGGCGGATGGCGTCCCCGGTGAACTGGTTGCAACCGCTGCATTCCCAAACATGCCGGTAAAATTCTGGGGAGATGAAGATGGGTCAAAATATTTCTACGCCTACTTTGCGAAATTCGACGGTAAGACCTTGTTCCACTATTTTCTCAGAGACTAATTACTTTCAAGATGTCTGGACGCATGGGGATTTTGTCATGTTCCATCCCATCACGAAAGGATTGATCTTCCTTGGGAGAGACGATGGCGTCCTCAATCCGTCGGGAGTACGGTTCGGCTCGGCCGAGATCTACAGCATCATCGAGGCCCAGTTCACCGAGCAAATAGCAGACTCAATATGCGTTGGGCAGCGGCGGCCACTAGACAATGACGAGAGCGTGATGCTCTTCCTGTTGATGAAGCCCGGCGCCAAGTTTACCAAAGGGCTTGCAAACAACGTCAAGATAGCGATCAGGAAAGGACTTAGCCCCAGACATGTGCCGAAATATGTCTTCGAGACACCTGATATACCGGTAAGCATAGCTTAAGCCATTGTGGTATACATCTTTCTAACCCGGCGTAGACGACAGTAAATCTCAAAAAGGTCGAGTTGCCGGTCAAGCAGATCGTTTCTGGCAAGATCATCAAGCCTTCCGGAACTTTGCTGAACCCACAGAGTCTAGAGTACTACTATCGATTTGCGAAAGTGGAGGAACTCTCGGAGCCAGTTGCCAAGCTCTGACCGATTCTCTTCGGCGACAGACCAACTGTTTGAGATCATCGACAGTGAAGCGACGACATCGAAGAGAGTGCTCTATCTGTCGACCTGCCACAGCTTCCGTAGACTGCCTGCGAGGGAATCTAGCCATCACGACCGCTTGGACTGATTCCCGGTCGTGTCATTAGGTTCTGTCAACCCCATGTAATCTTTGGACATGCCTCAAGTGGAGATCAAGAGATATCATCTCCTCACTTCTTGCCCTTCCTCTTCGCACCGTCAGTTCGACCTCGCTCGTCCTTTACGAATCCACCACACGCAAACGCATGCCGCGCTACTGAATTGATGATCCGAAAACGATCCGGGCCCAGCTGTACACCACCATACCACCTTGTAACGACCACCATGACATCCCACAGGTCCATGACCTGCATCAGATGTAATAGCCTCCCTCCAGCAGCCGTCTCCCCGTCATCATCGCAGTCCTGGAAGGTGGTATTCCCTTCGCCCTTGATTCGCCAAGCAGTGATATTGTGCGTCGCTTTCGCAACCTTCTTGTCTGTACATAGTAGGTGACGCAAGAACTGTGCGGCCTGGACCGGCGTCGAAACGGGTGCCACGCGGGCGATGAAGACCGATTTCCTTTCCGTGATGACTTCGGAGATGACCCATGGTGGGGCTTTATTAAGCTGGGGTTGCTCCGTGGACTCAGCAGGATCTCCATCAAGAAAGCGTGGTATCCCAGGAGTCACAGAGTCTTTCCAGTCATCCCTGTTGGCCAAAGCAGATTGTTCATCTCCGCTGGTTGCGTCGGTTTCGCTACGGAGCACACTCCCTACCTCCTCCAGCAAATCGAACAAACACACCTCCCCTTCTTGAAACACCTTCGCAAGCACCGCTTGCACGATCTCCACGACCCGCGTCCCGGTGCCTTTGCTGATATCTCCGCCGACATGCTGCGTGCCCAGTACCGTGGGTCGAGACAAGGGATAGTCCTTTGCGATGTGCAAGCGAACCGCTACCGATTGATCGGGAATGTTGAGGATGTAATTGCCATGTTGAAGTGGTGTCTCGGCAACCAGAGCCTCGGGACTGTAAATGCTGTTGATGGCTTCAACCTCGTTCAGGAGATCTTCTGACATGGACGAATTTGGCGCTGATGTTGGTGTTCCCTGGCCAACTTTACGCTACTGTAGATCCGTTAGGGGTTGCAGGGTGCCTAGGTCGGCAAACATCTTGACAAACAACCGGGCAAAGTTATCCACCTTCCTCTACTCCTATCACAGCGCATCTTTGATTTCCATATCAAAGCATTGATTAGGCTATTGCTTTTCACTGAACTTCATTTTTTGCAATGTGATATCTAGTAACACTTGGAAGTCATTTATTGGCCAAGTCCAACCACCTTGCACATCTACAATAGGTCCAGCACCCTGATCCCTTTCCCTAATCCTTATGCCCTCAACTAACCAAAATCCTCATTCAGCAACTCCTCAACACTTCTAGCCCTGCCAAAATGTACAAGTGTAACACCTGCTTCTGTACCTTTGCCGATGAGCGGGCCTGTGACCAGCATATGGATGCCTGTGATCACTGGGGTCTCACCATTGAGTGCAATACATGCATCAGGAAATTCTGGACTCAGCAAGCTTGCAATCAGCATATGAATGCTCTTGGTCATCATCTTTTTGAGTGTGACATGTGCACACACAAGTTTTCCAGCCAGCATGCCGCCAATCAGCACATGAGAACATTGAATCACTGATGCTACTACTGTGCTGATTGTCAAGAAAAGTTGGACAACAAGAACAGCCTTCACATGATACTGTCTTCACATTCTCTTCTTCTCAACTTGTACACAAGATAACAGATACTTGTACTGACACAATATGTCTAGTATCTTAATTCTCACATTCATCATGACATCACTGTAGTGTGTCCTTTCTGCAAGCAAGACTTCATGTCTGCTAATGACATTCACATCATCTGAAGACAGACTCATGCCCAAAGAATCCTGAGATCAATCAGAGCATCATTTACAATGCTAATTGTCAGTGTGATTCACACAGCTTCATCACTAGCAAGCAGATTGAGTGACACAGTGAGACTCACACTGAATTGTGAGTCCCTGAAAGAGCATGAAATGGACAAAGTTATGAATGCTATCTTTGTCATTGAAAATTTGCAGCACTTCAAGGCCTCAAACAGCATCTCAATTCCCTCACTCATCAGCAGAAAATCTATCACTGCTTAAATTGCAACTGTGCTCGCCCATTTGTTAGCTTGACAGCGGTATTCAATCATCTCAAGAGTGAGAGCTGCAGCTTCATTCAGTTTGAAAAGGTGCAGCAGAATGTGAATGACATTCTTACTGGTCGCCAGAGGCTCATTGGTTTTGGGTGACTTTGGTGGATTGTCAAGATGTGTCTTATTTCTATATGCATGTATTCTTGAGAAACCTGTCATAATATCAATCAGTCACTCGATGCATAGGTCAAAGCACCGCTTGGTATGACCTGACCGCCTTACACCAGCTTCAGCTACGCAGCTGGGGATAGATGATGCACAATTCCAGTTCAAGAAAGGTGCTCGCCTGACATTGTAAATAATAAGCAGCAACACACTCTACAAAGTAGTTACAGTTTGTCTGGTACACCTGAGCGATGAGTCTGTATCATTGCTGAATATCAGAAACAGTTTATTCAAGACTTTCTCAACCACACAAGGATCGGGATGACTCAGGGCAGTCACTTTTCGACAATCACTTTCTAACCTTTTTGGGTTAGCCACTGTTAGCTGCATTGGGGCGTTCACTAGACTCCGACGGACGTGACTGCTAGTAAGAATCCCTTACTAAGGTACTGCCTGTCACCCTTGCTGTCGCCCTCACCCTCACTGACACCCTCTCTGTCACCCCCGCTGCCGCCCCCGCTGTTTGCTCTCGCCCCACTGTCGACCCCACCCCTCTGTCACCCCCGCCCCGCTGTCGCCCCCGCCCCACTGTCGCCCCCGCTGTCGCTCTTACAGAGATAATAAAAATGGTCAGACAATGAGGTGATGACAGCAAGCAAGGGCAACAATGAGAGTGACAGTGGGGGCAGCAGTGGGGGTGACGGCAAGCAAAGGCGACGGCAAGGGCAACAGCAAGAATGACAGCACAGTGTGAATGCTCTATCTTACTAGTGAACGTCTTCAATGCAGCTAAGAATGGCTAATGAATAAAGGTTAGAAAGTGACGGTCGAAAGGCGACTGCCCCGAGTCATTCCGTCAAAAGAACACTCATCTGACCACATAATTCTTTGCCAAAAGCGGTCCCATTTTGCCATAAACTCTAGCAAAATGCCTGTGAATTTGGCGGGTTTTCACCGAGAGGAAGGGCTTTCGGCATGCCTTGCACTTGTGATATCCCTCCTTTTCACATGCTCGCTTTATAGTCTTCTCAGAGACCTCCAATCCAGCCAATTGACCCAATTCTTTCCATTTCAGCCTTCGACCTTCGTACGATGTCGTCGCTATGCGAATTAGGTGGCGGCGACTTCGTTTGTCGCGTTTGTAGACGTCGATCTCGCCCGACATGCATCCAGTTATGAATTGTCGATTTAGGAACCCCAAATCGACGTGCTGCGGCCCGAATTGATAGGACACCTTCATTAATTAAGGCTTTAATTCTACTTTTAATAGGAGTCTCCCATTCGCCATGTGGGCCATTTCTTTTGGGTTCTGAATCCATGTTTGTATGGAGTTTTACTAGAAACTCGCTACAAAGTGTTCAAAGACTTTTGTCGCCCACTCTGTACCTGTTAGGTCGGGTCGGAAAAGTCTGACTTGATCTGACTCAACGGCCACTCTATACCTGTGCCATTCTTCAAGACTTACATCGTGGATTTCAACCTGGGATGACCACCTCTTTGCATAATTGGTGAATTTCTCATCCTATCCCAGTCCAGTAGCATCTCAGTATTTTCTTTCGAAGTGACCACCTCATCACCAGCACGTTGGATCAGCTCGGCACTGTATGCGCTCATGGCCTCTTTGATGCTGGATGGCTTGGTCAGAGCAGATTTGAGTTTTCCGATGAAGCTGGCTGCATCAGCGATACCATGATTCATGCCCTGCCCACGATCTACAAACCTCAAGTTAGTGACCATATAGATTCTATAGTGGCACAGTGATGAACAAGCTTTTAGTTGACAGAGTAGAAGGCTGGCGCCTTAGTCAACCTAAAAATGAGCTGAGGAAGCTCATGAGACAAACAGAACAGATGCAAGATTCTGTAAAAGTAACTTACGAAATGTCATCGGATGGGCAGCATCTCCAGCTAGAGTGATCCTGCCATTATGATCATCCCAGGGAATAGGTATCCAGTAGGAAAGCTTATTTTCGTATAAACGTGTGCCTTCTGGGATCCAAAGATTCGCAGAGCGAAAGGGTTCCGCAAAATTCACGGCTTTTGCCTTCAAGCTAGGCAGTGATGTGACATCGTCTGAACCTTTATGCCACGTTGTCTGCAGTTGAAAACTCCACGTCGCTGGGTTCTTGGGATCAGGGACATCTTGGACTGCCATGACCGTCAACTTTGTCACACCCTGAAGGTAAAGGCCCAAACGCACTAGATATCCACAACCAATACCCATCAGGATGAATTCCCATCGTCATTATTGGATGGCACTGCCGGACAAAGAGGGCTTTCTGTGCGTCGCCATACCTGACGCTTAGGTTGACTGATGAATATGGCACGGTGGATGCACGCGCCTTTTCCGGTCCAAAAATGCAGGTTCGAACAACAGAGTGCGCCCCGTCCGCACCTACAAGCAACGAACCAACGGCGTGCGAAGCATCCGCAAACACGGCAGTGACACTGGCGCCATCATCCCCATATGTGACGTGATCAAGAACCTTGCCATACTATGTGCGTCGGTGTTAACACATGCTTCAGAGCATCCTCTAGGAACACTGAGTCAATGGGAAACGGTACACACCTCAACTGATATATCCTCTGCGCATAAGTTCCTGAACTTCCTTCTAGACACCCGATACATCCGTAGCAGTGGCACATTCTTTAGAAGCTCGCCGGTCTGCCCATTCCAGGTTGGGAGGAAGCCTGGATCAGTTGGAGTGTAGGACGGATCGTTCGCAGCGGACTGGAGGCGATCGTAGATGCTATCAGGCAGACAGTCACGCAGCAAGGGAAGCCCCCACTGAATTGACATGCCCCATTCGGCTGCTCTGTAATGTGATGCTGATGGCTCGGACTCAAAGACAGTGCAAGCAATGCCTTCCTAAAGACCCATGTCAGCAGCTGCACATCCTACAAGAACAACTGTTTTCCTGCCTTCTTCAAGCCCTGGGCAATGAGTAGGCCAGTGATACCTGCAACTTGCGTCAACTCTTCCAGGTACAATATTCGTTCTGTCCAAGATGCACGGTGTCTTGGCTGACTTACCCGCTCCAATCACCAGAACATGAAAGGAATCATCTTTGGTCATCGTTCTCTTGTGTTCTCAACTGTTTTATTGTATCACGCAATATCAATTGGGACAGGATATACCTAGGTAAGGTAGGTAACTCAGTGCGCTTGACGCCAGTGGTACTTTGCGACGGCTAGGAGGTGCGGGGTGAGGATCGGACCGACCCGCTAAAGGACTACCAAGTGCCTTAAAAACACTACCTGGGTACCTACATGTTGGTAGACCTTAAGGTACTCGTACAGATGTATACCTTAGAGAAGGGGATATCTCGTTGAGAGGTTCGATCGTTTGCCTCTTAATATTAATATGGAGTCTTTGCCCCATCAGGCCATTCAGTCTGCCCACCAGGCAGCCTTGGATGTGGATGTACGTCCCCTGTTGAAAGATGTGTTTGCTCTTCGTGAAATGGTCTGGTTCGGATTCATGCTGACAATCGTCACTATCAAGCCCGAAGGGTACGACTCGGCGTACGCGGAATCAACGTAGGTGGCGCACTTCCCTTTCTTGTCGCAAGTTCCACTACCGCCCGTGCTAACTCATGGATTGTGCCTCTCCGATTTAGACACACGTCCTATCAGTCATCCATTGGGTCAAGTGTGACCAGAGGCATATTTGAGAACGGACGAAGATATCATTCATATGGGCAGGGCCGTATGTACTAGTTAGGCACCTGGTCTTCGACCCACCCTCCGTCTGACGGTAGCCCGACGCACGCAGAATACGCCTTTCCCAACGACGAACCGGAGCTTGACAGATTGGACATGCAACATAAAATGCAAACCATCTTGCTCGACGATAAGCTGTTCTGGAGCCCGATTGGCTGCTCTCCGCAAAAAATTCTCGACTTGGGCACCGGGACAGGTAGCGTGAACGATGCCAGCTCCAACATATACCCTACTAACACTTCTGCGAAGGAATCTGGGCGATTGACATGGCGGATATGTACCCATCAGCCCAGGTACAGGCAACAAAGCTCATACCATCGCATCAACTGACAATATCAAGGTAATTGGCACGGATGTCAGTGCTATACAACCATCTTGGTGAGTTCCCAGACCCGCAAACACATTCGTATGCTACATTTCCAACTCTACTGTAGGGTGCCACCGAATTGCAGCTTCGAAATCGATGATGCAGAAATGGATTGGCTATACGCACCTAATTCCTTTGATTTCATTCACAATCGCAATTTCATCTGCGCTATCCGAGACTGGCCACGGCTCATCGGCCAGGCCTACAAGTAAGACCTCAACTGTCAAGCCTCCACTTTAGATTTGCCTCAGCTAATGTGACTCGAACAGCTGCGTAAAACCAGGTGGATGGGTTGAATGGCAGGAGAAATACCCCCTCTTTCTCAGCGACGACGGCTCTCTAAAGGAAGACAGTGCAATTGCCACATGGGGTAGGACATTTTTCGAGGCGTCCACTCTGTTTGGGACTTCTGCAAGCTCACCCAAATCTCTGAAAGAGTGGATGCTTGAAGCTGGGTTTGTAGATGTTCAAGAGCACATCTTGAAGTTGCCTGTCGGGCCCTGGGCCACAAACACGAAACTCAAAACTATAGGAAGGTTTGAGATGATCAACATGGATGAGGGGCTAGGAAGTCTGAGCTTGATGCTTTTTACTAGAGCACTAAAGTGGAGCGTAGATGAGGTGGAGTTGTTTCTTATGAATGTGAGGAAGGATGTCAAAGACAGGAGAATTCACAGCTATTATCATTTGTGAGTCTAAGGCGACAGTTTCATCAGGGTTTCCTTTCTCTGCTGACTATATCAGTAGTTACGTGGTTTTTGGCCGCAAGCCAGAGATCAGCCCACCAGTTACATAACAAGTCATTGTAAAGGGTTATTCATCTGATGTATACAGCGAATCCTACAAAGTTGGCTTCAGCACTCACACAACTTTTTTTTTGAAACTTCTTCAAAATCAAGCTCAAACAACAGCATTTTGATGTTAAAATCACAACTAAACACTTATTTCTATAAATCTGAATAGA
>JAABUY010001003.1_pt1 | contig 41559 bp, 45 predicted proteins | sample 5560271 | NCBI WGS metagenome assembly JAABUY01 (sample SAMN10711886, study PRJNA513374) | rock metagenome | isolation source: Antarctica rocks | place: Antarctica: Victoria Land, University Valley
CGGCAGGCCTTCGTGCCGGCCATGCACCTCCTGGTCGATCAGCTTCGCGGACTCGTGTCGGCCGAACCGGTGACGCTCGACACCCTGCCGAACAATATCCGGGCCGACTGGATGACCGCTCAGGGGCAGGCCCGCATCGAGGTCACGCCCAAGGACCTGTCGGACAGCAACGCCAACCTGCAGGCCTTCGGCGATGCCGTGCTGAAGGTGGCGCCCGACGCCACCGGCGAGCCGATCGTCATCAAGGACTCGGGCGATTCGGTGATCCACGCCTTCATCGAGGCCGGGCTGTGGGCGCTGGGATCGATCGCGGTGCTGCTCTATATCGTGCTGCGGCGCGTGACCGACGTCCTGCTGACCCTGGTGCCCCTGCTGATCGCCGGCATGCTGACGCTGGAGGTCACCGTGCTGCTCGGCATGCCGCTGAACTTCGCCAACATCATCGCGGTGCCGCTGCTGCTGGGGCTCGGCGTGGCGTTCAAGATCTACTTCGTGATGGCATGGCGTGGCGGGCAGCGGCACGTGCTGCAATCGAGCCTCACCCGCGCGGTGTTCTTCTCGGCGTCCTGCACGGCCGTGGCGTTCGGCTCGCTCTGGGCCTCGAGCCATCCCGGCACGTCAAGCATGGGCAAGCTCCTGGCCCTGTCGCTGGTCTGCACGCTGGTCTCGGCCGTGTTCTTCCAGCCGGCCCTGATGGGTCCGCCCCGTACCGAGGAGGAGCATCCCGACGAGGTGGCGCGCCGCATCGGCCGCGAGGTCGCCAACGCGGCCGAGTGAGTGAGGGTGCGCTAGACGGCATCCCCGTAGCCGCCGAGCCTGGCTCCGCTCCGCTCCGCGGCCCGCCTGACGCGGGGCGCCAGTAGCGCGTCCAGCTCCTCCCGATAGCGGTAGGCCGGGGCGGCACCCTTGTAGTCGCCGTCGAGCGCCGGGTGCGCATAGATCTCGGTCGTGCCTTCGGGCAGCCGGTCGAGCAAGGCCTCGAGCCGGTCGGCCGTCATGGCGCCGGTCCAGGCGAGGCCGAAGACCTGGTCCGGCACGACGTAACCGGCGCCGCGGAGGCGCCGTCCCAGCAGCGCCGTCCAGGGCGCCACCAGGACCGGCATGGCGCGGGGTGAGCCGGGCTCGATGGCGCGGATGACGCGCGCCGGCTCGGCCGGGATCCGGACCGAGCGCATCCCGTAGGCGCGGCCGATGCGGATCAGGTCACCCGCCACGGTCGGGTGCAGGTGGAAGTGCTGGTGGGCGTCGACGTGGTCGAGCGGCAGGCCGGTCCGCCGGTAGAGGTCGAACTGCGCCGCGATCTCGCGGCCGAGTTGCTGCCTCATGCGGGGAGAGAAGAAGAGATCCGCCCCGAACCGCGCCGTGTCGCGCCGGAACCAGCCGTCCGGCCCGACGAGATCGGGGATCTCGGAGCCCGGCAGGGCAGGGCGGGCTTCGACGAGCGCGAGATGAAGGCCGACGCGGAGGTTCGGCAGCGCGCGAGCTCGGGTGATCGCATCGGCGGCCGCCGGCGCCGCCACCATCAGGCTCGCGGCCGTGAGGATGCCGTTCCGGTGCGCCTCCTCGACGGCCGCGTTGACCTGGGGCGAGAGGCCGAAATCGTCGGCCGTGACGATGAGATGCTTGGGCATGGTGCGTAGTGCCCTTCTCCCGTTCACGGGAGAAGGTTTCGGCGCGGAGCGACGACGGTTGAGGGACGTTGGCGTGCCCTCATCCATCCCGGCTTCGCCGGGCCACCTTCTCCCGCCTTGCGGGAGAAGGGAAGCTCAGGCGGCTTCCTTGCGGTCGCGCAGGAAGCGGAAGAACTCGACGCCCTCGCGCAGGCGGCGCTTCATCATCTCGGGGCTGCGCACCATCTCGCCGACAATCGAGGCGATCTTCGGGGCGCGGAAGTAGAAGCGCCGGTAGAAGTCCTCGACCGAGGTGAAGATCTCGGTGTGGCTGAGATGCGGGTAGTTCAAGGGCGCGATCTGGGTGCCGCCCTCGGTTAGCAGGTCCTGGTTCTCGTCGTAGAGCCAGCCGTTCTCCTTGGCCTGCTTGTACAGGAAGGTGCCCGGATAGGGGGCGGCGAGCGAGATCTGAATGGTGTGCGGGTTGATGTCCTTGGCGAAGTTGATCGTCTCCTCGATCGTCTCCCGCGTCTCGCCCGGCAGGCCGAGGATGAAGGTGCCGTGGATCACGATGCCGAGCTCGTGGCAATCCTTGGTGAAGCGGCGCGCCACCTCGGTGCGCATGCCCTTCTTGATGTTGTGCAGGATCTGCTGATTGCCCGACTCGTAGCCGACGAGCAGCAGCCGCAGCCCGTTGTCCTTCAGCACCTTCAGCGTGTCGCGCGGCACGTTGGCCTTGGCGTTGCACGACCAGGTCATGCCGAGCTTGCCGATCTCGCGGGCGAGAGCTTCCACGCGCGGCAGGTTGTCGGTCAGCGTGTCGTCGTCGAAGAAGAACTCCTTGACCTGCGGGAAGGCGGCGCGGGCGTAGCGCAGCTCGTCCATCACATGGCCGATCGAGCGCGTGCGGTAATTGTGCCCGCCGACCGTCTGGGGCCACAGGCAGAAGGTGCAGCGCGACTTGCAGCCGCGGCCCGTGTAGAACGACATGTAAGGGTGCTTGAGGTAACCGCCGAAATAGTTCTCGATCTCGAGGTCGCGCTTGTAGACCGGCGTGACGAAGGGCAATTCGTCCATGTTCTCGAGGATGCGGCGGTCGGCGTTGCCGACGATCACGCCCTCGGGGTTGCGGTAGGTGATCCCGTCGATCTTCGACCAGTCGCGGCCGTCCGCCACCTCCTTGATGGTGAAGTCGAACTCCTCCCGGGCCACGAAGTCCAGCGCCGTGCAGGCTTCCAGGCTCTCCACGGGCTCGACCGCGACCTTGGCGCCGACGAGGCCGATCTTCAGGTCGGGCTTCAGCTCGCGCAGCATCCGGACCGTGCGGACATCGGAGTCGAAGGACGGCGTCGAAGTGTGCATCACGACGAGGTCGTAGTCCTTCACCTGGGGCGCGATGTCGTCCCACTTCAATCGGTGCGGCGGCGCGTCGATGAGCTTCGAATTTTCGACCAGCGCGGCCGGCTGGGCCAGCCAGGTCGGGTACCAGAAGGATTTCACCTCGCGCTTCATCTGATAGCGCGCGCCGGCGCCGCCGTCGTAACCGTCGAAGGAGGGAGCCTGGAGGAACAGAGTGCGCATCAAGAACCTGCGGTGTCGGGCGGAGCAGGCTTGGGAGCCGACCCTGCGAAGCCGGGCCGGGAAGCCTGTCGAGGGGAAGAGATCGATCCGTCGGTGTGAAGCGCGAAGCGGTGGCCGCGCCAATCGATCGAACCGGGCCAGAAGCTGACGACGAAGACAAGGAACGCCGCGTAATCGCGGACCGGGCCCAGAATAAGGCTTTTCGTTCCCGTGCCGAGCCTGCGGGCAACGAAAAGCTGGAGCAGTAACCGGGATGCAACAGCCGCGACGAGCATTCCCATGGCGGGGGCACCGAAGCCCGACGCGAAAGCCGCGAGGGTTGCCCACGGGATCGGATGGGTGACGGCCGAGCCCAAGAAGCCCGCCGGGTCGAGCGCCCGGATGGTGCGGCACCAGCGCAATTCCTGGCGCATCAGCGCTCCCAAGCTCGCGGCCGTGCAGGTATGGGCCAGCACGAGGTCGCGCGGCACCGCGACCGTGAGCCCGAGCGCCCGCACGGCTTCGCCGACCGCGTAGTCGTCGGCGAGCCGGTCCCGGAACGCCATGAAGCCGCCGATGCGCTCCAGTGTGCCGCGGCGTAGCGCGATGGTGGAACCGAAGCAGGGCCTGGCGAGACCGAGCGCCAGGCCCACCGCCACGCTCGGCAGGAAGTGGTGGTCGATCCACTGCACGGCGAGGCGCGACCACACGCCGGGCACTGCGATGCCACGGTAGAGACAGGTCACGGCGCCGACGTTCGGCTCCTCCAGGGCCGTCACCACGCGGTCGAGATAGTCGGGCCCGACCAGCATGTCGCTGTCGGCCAGGACCAGCACGGGATGGCGGGCCTGCTCGGCCAGGTTGACCAGGTTCGACACCTTGCCGTTCGACCCCCAGCGGCGGCCGTCGACGACGAGCCTGAGATCCCGGTCGGGGTATTGGGCGCGCAGCCGTGCCACGATGATGACGGCCGGATCGTCGGGATCCGAGACCCCGAACAGCACTTCCAGCGGCCCCGCATAGTCCTGGGCGCAGAAGGATGCCAGGTTGCGTTCGAGGAAGGGCTCCTCGCCGTAGAGCGGCTTCAACAGGCTCACGCCCGGTCGCGTCGGGCGCGGTTTCCCGCGGGCCGGCCCATGCCGGTTCTCGGTCGGACCCATCCGGCCCACGAGCCATCCGGCCAGCAGCGCGTAGGCGCAGCCGACCGCCGCCAGGACGAGGAGCGCGGAGGTGACGATCAGAAGGCCCTCATGTCCTTGTCGGTCTGCGCCTGCACGGCCGCGATCAGACCGTCGAAACCGTGCTGCTGGAAGGCCGAGCCGTATTCGGAGCGCCAGGTCGCGAGTTGGCTGATGTTGCCGTTGAGATAGATGTCGATGACCCGCCAGCCGTCGCCCTTGCCGCGCATCAGGTAGTTGATGTCGACCGGCGCGCCTGACCCGTTGAACTTGCTCCGCACGAGCTTATCCTGCCCCTGCGCGAGAACGTCGCCATTGACCCCGTAGGTCTCGCCTTTGAAGTCGTCGAAGGTGCTGGCGAAGGTGGCGACCAGCAGCTTGCCGAAAGCTTCACGCAGGGCCGCCTGCTGGTCGGGCAGCAGCTTCGTGAAATCCGGGCCGACCGCGATGCGGGTCATGGTGGGGACGTCGAAGAGCTTCAGCATGACGGGGTAGAGCCGCTCGTAGCGCCCCTTCATGTGCCACTCGCCGGCGTGTCGCATGCTGTCGAACAGGGCATCGTAGAAGTCCTGCACCGACAGAGCGGCCGGGTCGGCGGACGGCTTCGGCGCAACGCCAATGGCCGGCTGGGATGGTGCCGCGGCCTGGGCCGACGCAGCACCGAGGGTGCCGGCCAGGATCGCCGTAGCGAGGACCCCGCGGAGCATGCAACCGCCAAATCCTCGTCGCATCATCGTCATGGATCGTCCTCTCACAGAGTTGGCCGGGAGGGCCGGAGCGCACGCCCCGCGTCGACGCGGGGCCGAGGGCAGGAGACGGCAGGTCGCCGCTGGCCAGCGGCACCGCGGGCGTCGAGCGACGCGACAGCCCCTATTTCCCGGTCGCCTGCGTGGCCCCTGTCTCATCGCGTCGCACCAGAATGCGGCGACTTTCCAGCCCCTGCCAGACCATGAGTCCGGGCAGGCCCAGCACCACCTCCGGAAAGCGCTTGGCGAGCGACAGAGCGATGGCGGCCGGAGCCGGGATCCCGAACACGGCGCAGAGCGCCACGAAACCGCCCTCCTGCACGCCGATGCCGGCCGGCACCACGAAGGCGGCGCCCCGCACCGCCTGGCCGAGGCTCTCGATCACCAGCGCGGTGCCGTAAGGCACGGGATAGCCCATGCTGCGCAATGCGATCCACACTTCGAGCACGCCGAGGAACCAGATGGCGAAATGCACCGCGAATACCGTGGCCAAGCGCCAGCGGCGCCGGTAGATCTCGACCAGACGGTCGTTCATGGCCGCGAGGCCACCGCCGAGCGCGGCCCATTGAGGGTTGTCGACGAAGCGGCGCAGCAGCCGGCCGAGCAGGCCCATGCCGCCGTAACGCTGCGCGACGAAGAACCCCACGATGGCCGGCCCCATCAGGGCGAGCCCCAACGCGACCCACGGCACCAGCGCGTCGCCGCCCCCCACCGTCGCCAGAAGCATCACGCCGAGCAGCGTGAAGACGAACTGTGTGGCGGTCTGGGCCAGGAGGTCGACCAGCACGCTGGCGGCCGACAGGCTGCCGGGCACGCCCCAGAAGGTGAGGAGCCGCGCCCCCACTACCTCGCCGCCGACCTGGGCGACCGGCAACAGCACGTTGACGGCTTCGCGCACCCAGCGCAGCAGCACGCAGGCACCGAGCAGCGCCGGCCTCTGCCGGTCGAGCAACAGCCACCAGCATAGACCCGCGCCGCCGGCCTCCGCGACCCGCACCAAGGACACCGGCACGACGCCCCAGCCCACCGCCTCGACAGCCTGGAGGATCGCGTCCCAGCCATAGGCCGACACGAGGCCCATCGCCAGCAGCAGGCCGGCCGCGCTGGCCAAAACGAGCGTCAGGCGCATGACGGCACATCGATCCTGTCTCGAGGGCGCCGGCGTCCTGCGGCGGTCACCATGCGCGGCGGCCGCACCGCCGGGAGCAGGCCGCCATGAAGCATGTCAACATGCCGGATTTCGGGCAGCGCCTCTCACGTCACCACGGGATCGTTCTGCCAGGATCTACCCGGCGTCGACGTATGTTTCAAGACGTCGACGAAGCGGCTCCGGCCGCGATCGGCTGGCCCGACGGGCGTCTCTCGTGCATATGCGGTCCGGGAAGGCCAAATCTGGCCCAGGAGCATGCCGATGATGCGGATTGCCCGTCTCGCGGTCCCGGCACTCTGCGCCGCGCTGCTGCCCGGCGTCGCGGGCTGTGGCGCCTTCGAGCCGACCGTCGTGGGTACGCCCAAGGGCGTCATCCAGCGCGCCCTTGCGTTCTGCGCAGAGAAGACCGAGGCCGCGGAAACCCAGTGCGTCCGCAAGGCGCTGACGGACGAGCATGTGACGATCCCGGCGCTCGCCGCAATGATCCCCGGCTGCAAGCTCGGGACCGAGTGCAGCCTGCACTACACGACGCGGGACCGGGCCGGACTCATCGCCGCGACAGCGACCCAGTACATCTTCGAGTGGCAAGTCACATTCGACCTGAAGAAGACGGGTCTCACGGCGGCCGATATACCATTGAAAGTGCTACGGGTCTGAAGCTTCTGGTGGCGGCGAGGTCTGGGCAGCGTCGTGCGGACTTGCCTGTTGCAGGGTGTCCCAGACCGATCCCACGCGGCAGCGAGGACGCGAAAGCCGTTGCACGGTCTTGCACGTTCATGCATGATTGTCGTGACATCGAGGAGCAATCGTTCTGCTAGCCCTTCCCGACGAACGCCACATGCTGATCCTGGACCGCCTCACACGCGAAGGTCGCGTTCTGGCGGCCGACCTCGCCCGCGAGTTCCGGACCTCGGAGGACACGATCCGCCGCGACCTCCGCGATCTCGCGGCAGCCGGGCGCTGCCGCCGCGTCTACGGCGGCGCCCTGCCGGTCTCACCAGCCTCCGGCACCCTGGCGCAGCGCTCGGCGACGGCGCCGGACGTGAAGCGCGCCCTGGCGCACGCCGCGGCGGCGCTGGTGACGGCCGGCCAGGTGGTGGTGATCGATTCCGGGTCCACCAATCTGCGGATCGCTGAAGCCCTGCCCCGCGATCTCGGCCTGACGGTCGTCACCAACGCGCCCGCCGTGGCCACTGCCCTCTGCGGCAGGATGCGGTGCACCGTGATCCTGCTCGGCGGCCGCGTGCATCCCGAGATCGGCGCCACCTTCGGACCGAGCGCGCTCCGGGATTTCGATGGCATTCGGGCCGACATCGCCTTCGTCGGAGCCTGCGGGCTCGCGCCCGAGGCCGGGCTGACGGTGTTCGATGCCGAGGAGGCGTCGTTCAAGCGACAGCTGACCGAAAGGAGCGGGCGCCTCGTTGCGGCCCTTACGGCCGACAAGCTCGGCACCGCGGCCCCTTTCGGCTTCGCATCGGCCGCTCGTCTCGACGACCTCGTGATCGAAGCGTCCACGCCCGAGAGCCGGCTCGATGGCCTGGACCTCGCGGGGCTGCGGCTTCACCGCACCGCCGCTTGAGCACGCCTCCATGACCACGACGCTGTCCCGACCCTTGCGCGACGCCAGTTGGAGCGAGCGCGCCGCCATCTTCGCGATTTTCCTGACGCTGGGTCTGTGCACAGGCGCCTGGGCGGCCGCCCTGCCGGGGTTGAAGACCGGTCTCGCGCTGTCGGACCGCGATCTCGGGCTGGCGCTCTTCGGGCTCGCGGCCGGCTCCATCGGCGCCACCCTGGTGACGGGCGCCGTCGCGGCCCGGCTCGGCACGCGGCGCACCACGACCATCGGCGCGGTCGCGGTGGTTGCGGCCCTGGTGCTGCCGCCGCTCGCGGGCTCTCTCGCGGTGTTCTCCGCCGCGGCGCTGGCGTTCGGGCTCGCGGCGGGAGTGCTGGACGTTTCGATGAACGGGCACGCGGGTGCGCTCGAAGAGCGCTGGGGCTCTCCCGTCATGTCGTCGTTCCACGGCGCCTTCAGCCTCGGCGGCCTCGGGGGCGCGGCGTTCGGCGGTGCCCTCGCGGCGGCCGGTTGGGGCTCCGCCGGACAATTGTGGATGCCGGTCGCCCTGGCCGGCATCTGCAACCTTCTCGCGCTGCCGTTCCTCGGACGCGGTGCCGAAGCGCGGCCGGGCGGCGCCGGCCCCACCGTTCGTCTGGCGCTGCCCTCCCGGGGCCTGCTCGGGCTCGCAGCGGTCGCGGCCTTCTGCTTCGCCATCGAGGGCGCCATGGGCGATTGGAGCGCCGTGTTCCTGACCACCGTTGCGGGTAGCAGCGTGGCGGTGGCGGCCACCGGCTACGCTGCCTTCTCGATCGCCATGGCGGCTGTGCGCTTCGCCGGCGACCGGGCCGTGGCGCTCTTCGGCGCCCGGCGCATCCTGTTCGGGGGTGGCAGCCTCGCGGGGGCCGGCCTCGCCATGGCGGTGCTGGTGCCCGCGCCGGCCGTCGCGGCGATCGGCTTCGCGCTGGTCGGGCTGGGGCTCGGAAACGTGGCGCCCGTCGCATTCAGCGCCGCCGCGCGCTCGGGGTCGACGCCCGCGGCTGGCATCGCGCCGGTCGCCACGGTCGGATATGCGGGGTTCATGCTGGGGCCGCCCGTGATCGGCTTTCTTTCGACGCTGGCGGGTTTGCGCATCGCGCTGGGCTGCCTGGTCCTGCTGGCGGGCGGCGTGGCGCTGGTCGGCAGCCGGGTCGGCCAGAGTCAGCCTGAGCCCGGCGGACGCCGCAGCCTCACATAGAGGGCGCCCGTTCCCCCGTGGCCGAGCGCCGCCTCCTCGAATCCGATCACGATGGCGCGCATCGTGCCGTCGCGGAGCCAGAACGGCACGGCACGCCGCAACACGCCGGGCTCGGCCGCGTCGGCACGCTGGCTCCGCTCGCGAACTCCCTTGCCGGTCACGACCATGACAAGCCGCGAACCGTGGCGCTGCGCCCCGACCAGGAATCGATGCAACGCCACATGGGCCTGGGCCTGGGTCATGCCATGCAGATCGAGCACGGCCTCGACGGGGATGCGGCCGTCGGCGACCCGGCGCCTGTAGCGTCGTTCGAGGCCGGCCGGGGGTGGTTTCGGCGCCGACACGGGCGGCGCATAGCTGGCCGCGTGATAGCTGCGCGGCGCCGGCCGTCCCGCATCCGGGCGAGGAACCGGGACGGGCTCGGGCAGGATCAGAGACGTTGGCGCCTCCGGCAGGACGCTGCCGGGCCGTGGCCTGACGGTCCTGGCGACCTTTCGCCAGATCTCGACCTCGGCCTCGGTGAGACGACGGAACGCCATGGCGGGTGCGTCAAGAGACTGTCAAGCGCCGGCTTCGGTCGCCACCAGCTTCCAGTTCGGATCACGCGAACCGACCTCGCGGGCGAAGGTCCAGAGATCGAAGACATCCCCGACCTGGTCGGGCGCGCCCTCGACGACGGCGCCGTCCCGGTCGCGCGTCACGGCGATCATCTTGGAGTGGAAGAGGATCGCCACCTGGGCGGTGCGCCCCTTGATCTGCGCGTCACGGACCAGCGACTTCTCGGTCGACACGAAGGTGGTCTCGTTCTTCTGGCCTCGCTCCTCGCGGCTCGTGATGGCGGCATTGAAGCCGTCGTAGACATCTCGGGCAAGCAGCGGCTTCAGCGCCTCGCGATCACCCGCCGCGAACCCCATGACGATCATCTCGTAAGCGGCACGGGCACCGGTCATGAAACTCTCGGCCGTGAAGGTCGGGTCGGCCGCGGCGATCTTGACGAGGCCGTCGAGAGCCCGCGAGCCCGGCTCCACCGCCTCGGTCCAGGACTCGGTCCCATCAGCCGGGACTTTCGCAGGGTCTGCGACCGTGTCGTCGGCACCCGGCAGCCGGATCACCGTGCCGGGGCCACGCGGCGGTTCTGCGCCGTTGCTGCGATCGGAGGACGTCGCATCGCGAGCCGACTTGCCCTCCCGCAGCTTCCGTCGAGCCTCGAAGGGGTCGAAGGGCGGCCGCTCCGTCCCGGTGCGCGTGCCGAGCACGGACCGCAGTTTCCACACCACGAAGATCGCCAGCACGGCGAAGATCACGGTCGAGATGTCGAACGGCTGGTGCATGTCTCGGAGCTTCTCTTGGTCTCGCCGGCCTCACGCGCGGGGCCGCGCGTTGCGGTGGAGCGCTGACGCATCCATATCCGTGTGAGAATGTGGGTGCAGCCGTCTCAATTATCCACGTCTCTCCCCGCGGAGAAGTGCGCCAGCCCGCGGGGCCACTCGATTCGGGGACATGCCTGTCATGTTGCGCCGCCAGAATTTGGGAACCCTCGTGGCCCTGGCCTGCCTGGCCGAGCTGCTGACCTTCGTCGCCGTGGTCGACTGGATCGGCTTCGGCCCGGCCCTGCTGCTCGGTTTCGGCGCGACCCTGCTGGGGCTGGCCCGGCTCCGCCGCGTCGGCACGGCCGCTTTCGGGCGCCTGCGCGAAGTCGCCGAGGGCCGCGTCGCCCGCGAGGACGCCTTCATCGACGGTGCGCTCGGCACGATCGGGGCCGTGCTGCTGGTGCTGCCGGGTTTCCTCACCGATGTCGTCGGGCTGGCGCTGCTGGCGCCATCCTGCCGCGAATGGGTCAAGCGCCGGGTCGGGTTCACGGCGAACCCGCTGGCCGGTCCACGCACCGCGGGCCGTCCATCCGGGCCTCGCACTATCGACCTCGAGACCGACGACTTCTCTCGGCTCGACCGCGCGCGGCCGAACTGACTCCAGCCGACTCACGTCGCGGCGGTCCGATACGTCACGCCGGAAGCTGCGCCGCGAGGCAGCTCGGTTTCCCGGCCCCGCGCGGTGGACCTAGTCCAGCCGTTCGACGCGACAGAGAAGGCAGCCCGGCCTCGCCGTATGGATGTTGATGAAGGCAGTTCTCACGTCGTCCAACGCGAGTGCAAGCGGCCGATCGATTTCGTTGGCCGCACATACGGAGCCGAGGTCGTAGATGCACTGATCGGCCGCGTCGTAGGCGCGGATCGAGATCAGGCTGTTCGAACGGACGACCGGCGCGACCTCACCATCGATATCGAAGCGCTCGCAAGCTTCGGCGTGAACGAAAATCGGGCTCGGTGTCCAGTAGATCCCTCGTGGCCGCGGCAGATTATACGATCCGAGCAGTACGGTTTCGCCCGCCATGGCTGGACGGAGGCAATGCCGACACGGAAAGTTGCCCGACCCGACCGCTATCGCGTGACGCACGGCATTGCCGTTATCGTCCATGTGTGTACGACGGAAGCGTTCGGCGGTCTCCGTCTCGATCGGGATGCATCTGAATGCGGCCATGAGCAGTGTCCTTTCATCGTCGCACCATGCCGATGAACGCACGCCGTGCATCCCGTTTCTTGCTCCGTAAACCGAGACGTCGCACGAAGAATTGAGGGTGCGCGGCCGAAGGTCTGCTCGGTCGAGCGCCCCCTGCGGACTACGATTTTACCGTGGCCCCGCTCGCTTGTCGCCTCGAAGGTTCCATGTTACGCGGCGCGTCCGCGGTCGAACTTGAGGGCCGTTTGGCGCGAAGGAGCGAACGATGGCCGAACAGAACGGAAACGGCAGCGGCTCGGCCGAGACTGGCCCGCAATTGAACGCCCTCGCGCAATACATCAAGGACCTCTCCTTCGAGAACCCCAACGCGCCGAATTCGCTTGGGCCGCAGGAGAAAGGTCCGAACATCTCGATCCAGGTCAACGTCAACGCCAAGCAATTGTCCGAAACTGATTTCGAGGTCAGCCTCTCGCTGGAAGGCTCGGCCGGCGAAGGTGCGGCGACGTTGTTCAAGTTCGAGCTCGATTATGCGGGCGTGTTCCGCGTTGCCGGCGTCCCGACCGACCAGATTCATCCCGTCGTGATGATCGAATGCCCGCGCCTGCTGTTCCCCTTCGCCCGGCAGATCGTGGCCGATGCGGTCCGCAACGGCGGTTTCCCGCCCCTGTTCGTCGACCCGATCGATTTCGCCGGCCTCTACCGGCAGCGCATGGGCGAGAACGCGGCCCCGCCGGCCAATATGGCCTGACCTGGCGTGCCGGAACCCGGGACGATGCCATGCCGATCTATGCGCTCGGGCCCTACCTGCCGCATCTGCCGGCCGCGGACCGCGTCTTCGTGGCACCCGACGCCCATGTGATCGGGCGCGTCGAACTCGGCGATGATGTCGGCGTCTGGTTCGGCGCGGTGATCCGCGGCGACAACGAGGTGATCACCGTCGGAGCCCGCACCAACGTCCAGGACGGCGCCGTACTGCATACCGACATGGGATTTCCCATGACGATCGGGGAAGGTTGCACGATCGGCCACCGCGCCATCGTGCACGGCTGCACGATCGGCCCGAACAGCCTGGTCGGCATGGGCGCCACGGTGATGAACGGCGCCCGCATCGGCAGCAATTGCATCGTGGGGGCCAATGCGCTCGTGACCGAGGGCAAGCACTTCCCCGACGATAGCCTTATCGTCGGGGCGCCGGCGCGTGCCGTGAAACAACTCGACGCTGCGTCGCGGGACGGGCTCAGGCGGACCGCGCAATCCTACGTCGACAACGGGAGGCGCTTCCGGGCCGAGCTGAAGCGCCTCGACTGAGAGACGACGCGGGATGCCGCGGCGAGGGCGAGGGACGTCATGGCCAGACTGCGCGCGATCGGTGCGACCCTGCTGTTTTTGGCCATCCCGGGGTCTCCGGCCTCTGCCGCGCCGCCCGCACCGGCATCCTCGGATGCGGCCAAGGCGGACCCTTTGAAGCCCGTCTTCGAGGCCCTGCCCGAGGACCAGCGGCGGGCGATCCAGGAGGCCTTGGTGTGGACGGCCGAGTTCAACGGCGTGGTGAGCGGGAGCTACGGTCCGCGAACCCGGGACAGCCTCCTGGCCTTCTCGCGCCGGACCGGCATCGCTGCAGCGGCCGCGCTCGATCCCGCAACTCGGGCGAAGCTCCTGGCCGATGCCGAAGCGGCACGCCGCGCGGTCGGCTTCGCGGTCCTGCGCGACGCGCGGGCCGGCGTGAGGATCGGCCTGCCGCTCCGACTCCTGCCGACCCGCTCCGATCTGCCCGGCGGCACGCGCTTCTCGGCTCCGGACGGGGCGATCGTCGTGGACACGCTCGGCAAGCCATCTGCCGGCCCCGACGACCTCGCCGAGGTCTTCGACAGGTTGACCCGGGATGCTCCCGGTCGGCGCGTCACCTATCGGCTCGCCAGGCCCGACTTCGTCGTCGTGTCGGGCGATACCGGCGAGCGCAAGTTCTATGCACGCTACGTGCTCGGGTCGGTGCCGGGGGAGGCACCGGCGGTGCGCGGCTTCGCGCTGAGCTATCCGAAGGCCACGGTCGGAGTCGAGGCCGTGGCGCTCGCCGTGGCGGCTGCCTTCGAGCCTTTTCCGCCGCCGGATGCGCCGGACCACTCTGCCGCCAGGTCAGCGGCTGCGCCGCCCATCGTGGCGTCCGCGACTGCGTCGGCGAGCCGGCCGGTGCTGGCCGGCCAAGCCGTGCTGGTGGGGCCGGGTCTGGCGCTGACCCGCATGGCGGCGGCGCGATGCGCGAACGTCGCCGTCGGCGGCACAGCGGCCAAGTGGCTCAAGCAGGACCCCGCGACAGGCCTGGCTTTGCTCGGGTTGGACGGCCGCAAGGATGGAACGCCGGTTCCGGTCTCCGCCGCAACGTCGGACGCGCCCCGATACGCACTGTTCCTGGTGAGCCGGGACGACGCCATCGATGCGGAACCGATGCTGGCCGTTGCGGCTGCCCTACGCCCCGCAGAGGACGAGGAACACGTGACGGCGCCACTCCAGGGTCCCGCCGCGGGAGCCGCCTTGATCGACGGAGCGGGTGCGCTGACCGGCCTGGTAGCGGACAGCGATGCCGGGGTCGTTCAGATTGGCGGCGTCGTCGCCGAGCGCAGTTACGGCGTCGTCGATGCCGGCCGAATCTCGGCCTTTCTCAGGGAGGCCAGGATACCGGTCTCCCCGCCGGATCCGACGATGGTGACGGTGGGAGCCGCGGCGGCCCGATGGCGCGATGCCGTCCTGCCGCTCCGCTGCACGCCGTAGAGCGTCGACGCCAGCGGCAGAGGCGGTGGATCACCTGTCCTGTGACAGGGCCTCGAAGTGGACCAGATGGGCATTCACTTCAGGTGTGGATTTGGCGTCCCAACTCAGCAACGGGCCGTAGCTGCCGGCCTGGCGATAATCGTCGAGCTTCTGGGCCGTCAATTGATGGGACGCCACCTGATCGGTCACATAAGCCTTGTCGAAGGCTGCGCCGTCGAGGTTCGACAACTCGCTCAACATGCTCTCCATCGACGGCGTGACGGCCGGCACCGCGCCGCCCTCGTCGAGGTCTCTGGCCGCGACCTGGAGCTTGCGCCCAGCCGAGGTGTGGCTCTGGATCATCCAGCGCGCCATGTTGCGCACCGCCGGGTCGCGGCTCTTCCGCAAGGCCATCTGCGACGACGAGATCTCGAACATATTGCTGCCCGCGGCTTCGGCCGCGAACTGCCGGTCGATGGGCGAGGCGACCTCGCCGTCCGTCTGGGCGAAGGCGGCCGAGGCCGTGAAGGTGAAGGCAAAAGCGCCAAGGGCGGTCAGAAACCTCATGATACTGTCCTCGATGTCGTCGTGAACCGCCGCCCTCGAACCCGGAAGCAGGCGTCGTGTCGGGCGCCTCCCGGCCGGACCCGTTCCGTTGCGGCGGGCTGCCCGCAAAAACGCTCCCATCCGCTGGCTGTTCCGCCAACCGAGGCGCGACGGAACGTCAGCGTCCGGCACGCAGCTCGCGCAGGTGGCAGGCAGGGGAGCAGCACCGTCAGTGTCCGGTCGTGTCCTGAAGCGTCAGTATCGCGGCCAACTCGGCCGGCCTGGAGACCAGTAGGTCGGCGCCGGCCCGTTCCAGTTCCAGACGGTCCCCATAACCCCAGAGCACCCCGACGGCGAGAAGCCCGTTGGCATGTGCGCCGGCGACATCGTATCGGCGGTCGCCCACCATGGCAGAAACCTCGGGCCGGATCCCCTCTCGTTTCAGGATGTCGGCAATCAGTCCGGATTTGTGATCGCGCGATCCGTCGGGCTCGGAGCCGTAGATCCCGTCGAAGTACCGCGCCAGCCCGAGGTGCTCGAGGATGCGGGCCGCGAAAACCGTCCGCTTGGACGTCGCCAGGAAAAGCCGCAGCCCCGCGGCCGTCAGCGCGGGCAGGAGGGCCTCCACCCCGTCGTAGAGCGCGACACCGAAAATCCCGATCTCGGCATAGTGCCGGCGGTAGGCCGCGATCGCCTCCTCGACCCGCATATCGCCGTAATGGGCCAGCACCTCGCCCATGATGTCCTCGAGCACCGGGCCGATCACGAAGGTGAGGTCGAAGTCCGGATCCGGCGCGTGTCCTAGCTCGCGGAGCGTCGCATCGTAGCTCGCGACGATCCCGGGCTTCGAGTCGATCAGCGTGCCGTCGAGGTCGAGCAGGACGCAGGTGGGATGCCGCACGCAGTCGCCTCCTCGGCTACGGGGACCAGCAGGGGTGATCGGGGTCCCGCCTGCGCGGGGTGGATGATCGGCGACGGCGGTGCCACTCCGCGATCTCGGAGGAACTCGGAGGTTGCATGCCTGAGCGCTGGAGGATGACCTTTGATATCAAAGCGGGCAAGCTGTTATCATGGCACCGCAACTGAAAAGGGCTGTGTCATGGCGGCTGTGACGGTCAGGAACCTTTCGGACGAAATCCATCGTGCGCTCAAGCTCCGCGCGGCCGAGCACGGCCGGAGCACGGAGGCCGAGATCCGGCATATTCTCGAAGCGGCGGTCAGGCCCGAGCACCGCGTGAAGATCGGTTCGGAGCTCGAAGCCCTGGGCAGCCGCTTCGGCGGCCTCGATCTGGACGCCACCCGCGACGACGTGCCTGCACGGCCAGCGACCTTCGAGTGATCATCCTTGATACCAATGTCGTCTCCGAGCCGATGCGCTCCCAGGGCGATCCTGCCGTGACGGCATGGCTGGACGTGCAGGCGGTCGATGCGCTGTACATCACCGCGGTCAGTGTGTCCGAACTGATGCTGGGTATAGAGTTGCTGCCTGCGGGCAAAAGGAAACACGCTCTCAGGGTTGCCATGACCGACATCGTCGCAAGGCTTTTTGGACCGCGCATCCTGGCTTTCGACCGGGATGCCGCCTTTGCCTATGCGACGATCGTCAGCCGCGCCCGCGCGGGTGGATTTGCCATTCATGTCGCCGATGGGCAGATCGCCGCCATCGCGGCGATCCACGACTTCACGGTTGCGACATGCGACACCGCGCCGTTCAAAGCCGCCGGCGTGCCGGTCGTCGATCCTTGGACGGCCTAGCCCGCACATCAGCCTGGAAGCCAGCGTCGATTGTCGACCTCAGAACGTCACCACCGACCTGATCGACTTGCCCTCGTGCATGAGGTCGAAGGCGTCGTTGATCCTGTCGAGCGGCATGGTGTGGGTGATCAGGGGATCGATCGCGATCTTGCCATCCATGTACCAGTCGACGATCCTGGGCACGTCGGTGCGGCCCCGCGCTCCACCGAAGGCCGAGCCGCGCCACACCCGGCCGGTGACCAGTTGGAACGGCCGGGTGGCGATCTCGGTGCCGGACAGCGCCACGCCGATGATGATCGATTCGCCCCAGCCGCGGTGGCAGCATTCGAGCGCCTGGCGCATCGTATGGACGTTGCCGATGCAGGGACGCGGTTGGCGATCGCGGAGGACGGCGGATCCGCGTCGGCGCCCGTCAGACAAGGTCGTCGATCAGGCTCACATGGGCCGCGACGACGCGCCAGCCTTCGGGGAAGCGGACCCAGCTCTGCATCTGGCGGCCCAAGCGGTCCGGCGTCCCGGCGCGCCGGAACAGGGTCGAAGCGGTGCCGAAGTCGCGCCCGTAGGTGGTCAGCACGGTGCGCTCGAGTGTCCGGTCGAGGCCCGCCTGAGGGCGGGCGGCCCGGAAGGCCGCGATCTCGTCGTGGCCGTAGAGGTTTTCGCCTCCGCCGTAACGGATCGTGAGTCTGCTGGCCCAGAACGACGCGTCGAGTGCCGCGACGTCGTTGCCGACGAGCGCCGCCTCATAGGCCACGAAGGCGGCTTGCAGTTCGGCCAGGACGTCGGGATCGTTGATGCGCAAGGAGCCACCTCTGCCGGCCAGAAGACCGCGCTGCCGACGGAGCTTGCCACGTCGTCGGCCGCGATGCCACGCCGGGAGGACCGCGCCGTGCTGCGGTGTTCGGCTGGTGTTCCACGGACGCTGGAAGAACACGAACGCATCCTGGTCGCCATCGAAGGAACGACGACGCCGCGGCCGAAGCCGAAATGCGGACCCATGTCGGTGGTCCGGGAAAGCCGTCGACGCCGTGACCAGGGCGGGTGCTCATGCGGGACATCGCGAAAGCATGAGCGACCTGCCCGACACTTGATCGTGCCCGCACCTTTTGCAGGCATGTCGGCGCTCCGCGCCCGCACCTTTTGCATGCATGTCGGCGCTCCGCGCCCGCCCGGCACGGTCGACATGCCGGAGCAGAACTTGGCATGATGGTTGCGCACCTGTTCGCCCGATCATCCGGCCTTGGAGCATTGCACGATGACTTGCGTTCTCAACCGTCGACGCTTTCTGCAGGGCACGAGTGCGGGCGCCACGGCGCTGGCGGCGGGTGGCCTGCCGTTCCGCGCCGCCCTGGCGGCCGAGAACCTGACCATCGGCATCGTCTATGTCGGGGCCAAGGACGACTTCGGCTGGAACCAGGCCCATGCGGTGGGCGTGAAGGCCTTGCGCGAACTGCCCGACGTCAAGGTCGTCGAGGAGGAGAACGTCCCCGAGACCGACGCCGTGTCGAAGACCATGGAATCCATGATCAATCTCGACGGCGCCAAGCTGATCCTGCCGACCTCCTTCGGCTACTGGAGCCCCTTCGTGCTCGACGAGGCGAAGGCGAACCCGGGCGTGCAATTCCGTCACGCGGCACCGTTGTGGAAACAGGGCGACCCCAAGAATGCCGGCTCCTACTTTCCCTTCCTGGATCAAGCCCATTACGTCGACGGCGTCGCGGCGGGGCTCGCATCCAAGACCGGCAAGCTCGGCTTCGTGGCGGCCAAGCCCATCGGCATCGTGCTGCGCAACATCAATTCGTTCCTGACCGGCGCCCGCACCACCAACCCCCACGCGACCGTGCAGGTGATCTTCACGGGTGACTGGTCCTTGCCGGTGCGCGAGGCCGAGGCCACCAACGCGCTGGTCGACGCGGGGTGCGACCTCATCACCTGCCACGTCGATGGGCCCAAGGTCGTGATCCAGACGGCCGAGTCGCGCGGCGTGAAGAGCTGCGGCCACAATGCCAACCAGGCGCCCCTGGCCCCGAAGGGCTTCGTGACGGGCGCCGAGTACAAATGGAGCACCATCTACACGGGCTTCGCCGGGATCATCGCGAAGGGCGAAACCCTGCCCAACATCACGTTCGGCGGCTACGACAAGGACATGGTGCAGAGCTCCCCTTTCGGGGCCGGGGCCACGGACGCCGCCATCAAGGCCGCCAACGCAGCCATCGCCGATCTGAAGGCCGGCAAGCCGATCTTCACGGCCGGTATCAAGGACAACAACGGCAGGATCGTCTTGGCCAGCGCGCCGAAGGACAACTACGCCGAGCCCTTGAACAACATGGACTATCTGATCGACGGCGTGGTGGGCTCGACGCATTGAGCCCGCCGGCCCGCGCGTGAGGAGCGTGGCGAGATGACCGACGCCGTCGACGCGACAGCGCCCCGCAGGGTAGCGCCTCCATGGGACGCGACAGCCCTGGCGATGCGGTTCCGCGCCGGCTCGGAATACCTGCTGATCCCGGTTGCGGCCGTGCTCTGCGCGTCGCTGCTGTTCGCGCTGTTCCTGCTCCTGGTCGGCAAGTCGCCCGCGAGCTTCATCGAACTGATCTGGGTGGGCGGATACGGCTCGGCCTTCTCCTGGGGCAACACATTGACCCGCGCGTCGCCGCTGATCCTGACCGCGCTCGCCGTGGCGATCCCGGCGCGGCTCGGCCTCACCATGATCGGCGGCGAGGGCGCGCTGGTGCTGGGCGGCTTCGCGGCCGCCGCGATCGCCACGCCATTCGTGGGTAGCCGCATGACGCCCTGGCTGGTGATGCCGCTGATGGTGCTGTTCGCGCTCGCGGCCGGGGGTGCCTGGGTCGGGCTCGCGGGCTACCTGCGCCACGCCCGGGGCGTCAACGAGACGATCTCGTCGTTGCTGCTGTCCTATATCGCGGTCGCCGTCATGCTGTTCTTCGTCGAGGGGCCGTTGCGCGACCCGGCCCAGAACGCCAAAGCCTCGACCTTGCCGATCGGCGGTCTCTACGCGGTCGGCAAGATGCCGGGTCTCAACGTCCACTGGGGCTTCGCGGTCGGCGTCGCCATCGCGGTCCTGCTCGGGGTCCTGATGTCGCGCACCACCTTCGGCTTCGCGGCCCGGATCACCGGCGGCAACATACGAGCCGCGCAGGCCCAGGGGCTGCCGGTCGGACGGCTGATCCTATCTTGCTCGGGCATCGCGGGTGCCTGCGCGGGCCTCGCGGGCTATTTCGAGGTCGCGGCCATTCAGGGCCGGGCCAATGCCTCGCTCGCGGCCGGCTACGGCTTCACCGGCATCCTGGTGTCGTTCCTGGCCCGCCACAACCCGTACGCGATCGTGCCCGTGGCGATGTTGTTCGGCGGGTTGGCGGCGGCCGGGGGTCTCGTGCAGCGCCGCATGGGCATGCCGGACGCCACCGTCCTGGTGCTGCAGGGTTTCATCTTCGTGGTGCTGCTGGCCTCCGAGACGCTCTACGGGCGCTTCTCGTTCTTCCGCATCTCGGGCCGGCAGGGGGGCGCATGAGCCATTCGCCGCTCCCGATCGTTCTCATCGCCATGCTGGGCGGCGCCGTCCGGGTATCGACGCCCTTCATCTTCGTGGCGCTCGGCGAGACGCTCACCGAGAAGTCCGGGCGCATCAACCTCGGTCTCGAGGGGACGCTGGTGCTGGGCGCCATGCTGGGTTACGCCACAGCCTATCTGACGGGTTCGCCCTGGCTCGGCGTCCTGGCCGGAGGCTGCGCCGGGGTCCTGCTCGGAACGCTGCACGGGTTGCTCTGCTCGCTGCCGCGCGTCAACGACATCGCGGTCGGCATCGCCATGATGACGCTGGGCACCGGACTGGCCTTCTTCTTCGGCAAACCCTTCATCCAGCCCGAGGCGCCGCATCTGCCCTCGGTCCCGCTCGGCGGCTGGACCGGCGACCCGGCGCTGGCCGAGGCGCTGCGCGTCAACCCGCTGTTCTTCGTCGGGATCGCGGCGGCCCTCGCCATGGCGTGGGGCTTTCGCAACACGCGCATCGGCCTCGTCGTCCGCACGACGGGCGACTGCGCTCCCGCGGCGCTCGCCATGGGCGTATCGGTGAACCGGGTGAGGGTGTTGGCCACGGCATCGGGCGGCTTCCTGGCCGGTATCGGTGGGTCGTTCCTGTCGCTCTACTACCCCGGTTCCTGGAACGAGGGCCTGTCGTCGGGCCAGGGCCTGATGGCGGTAGCGCTCGTCATCTTCGCGCGCTGGGATCCCATCCGCTGCGTCGGCGCGGCGCTGCTTTTCGGCGCCGCCGGGGCGCTCGGCCCCGCGCTGCAGTCGGTCGGCATCACCCAGGGCTACTATCTGTTCAACGCGGCCCCCTACATCCTGACGCTGCTCATCATGGTGGGGTCCTCGAACTCGAAGGAAGCCCTCCGGGCCGCGCCCGGCGAGCTCTCCATCACGCGATAGGAGAACGGCATGAACGGACTGGGCGGCCTCAACAAGAGTCCCAACGGCGTCGTCATCGGCCTCGTGCAATTGCAGTTGCCCGTGGTCTCGACGCCGGCGGAACTCGCCGGGCAGACGGCCCGGATCGTCTCCATGGTGGCCAAGGCGCGCGCCAACCTCTCCGGCATGGACCTCGTGGTCTTCCCGGAATATGCGCTGCACGGCTTGTCGATGGACACGAACCCGGCCATCATGTGCCGGATGGACGGGCCGGAGGTCGCGGCCTTCCGCAGGGCCTGCCTCGACAGCCGCATCTGGGGCTGCTTCTCCATCATGGAATTTAACCCGGACGGAAATCCCTACAACGTGGGGCTCGTCATCGACGACCACGGGGACGTGAAGCTCTACTACCGCAAGATGCACCCCTGGGTGCCGGTCGAGCCCTGGGAACCGGGCGACCGCGGCATCCCCGTGATCGACGGTCCCAACGGCTGCAGGCTCGGCCTCATCATCTGCCACGACGGCATGTTCCCCGAGATGGCGCGCGAATGCGCCTACAAGGGCGCCGAGATCATGCTGCGCACGGCCGGCTATACGGCGCCGATCCGCGAGGCCTGGCGCTTCACCAACCAGTCGAACAGTTTCTGCAACCTCATGGTCACGGCCAACGTGTGCATGTCCGGGTCGGACGGCAGCTTCGATTCCATGGGCGAGGGCATGGTGGTGGACTTCGACGGCACGGTCGTGGCGCACGGTACCGGCGGCCGGCCCGACGAGATCATCACGGCCGAGGTGCGGCCCGACCTCGTGCGCGAGGCCCGCATCCACTGGGGCGTCGAGAACAACATCTACCAACTCGGCCACCGCGGCTACACGGCCGTCAAGGGCGGCGCTCAGGATTGCCCCTATACCTACATGCAAGACCTCGCGGCCGGCCGTTACCGCGTGCCGTGGGAGGACGACGTCAAGCAGAAGGATGGCTCCTCCTCCGGCTTCGCGGCCCCCACCCGGAGCTACGGCGCCGGGCAGCAGACCGGCGGCGACCGGAAGCAGGCGGCCGAATGACCGCCGTCGCGCCGGCGGAACGCACGGTCGAGGCCGAGCCCTACCCCTGGCCCTTCGACGGAGACCTGCGGCCCGACAACACGGCGCTCCTCATCATCGACATGCAGACCGACTTCTGCGGCGCGGGCGGTTACGTCGACACGATGGGCTACGACCTGTCGCTGACCCGTGCGCCCATCGACCCCATCCGGCGCGTGCTCGCCGCCATGCGCGAGCGCGGCTTCACCGTCATCCACACGCGCGAGGGGCATCGGCCGGACTTGAGCGACCTGCCCGCCAACAAGCGCTGGCGGTCGCGGCGGATCGGCGCCGGCATCGGCGATCCCGGCCCCTGCGGCCGCATCCTGGTGCGCGGCGAACCGGGCTGGGACATCATCCCGGAGTTGGCGCCGCTGCCGGGCGAGATCGTCATCGACAAGCCAGGCAAGGGCGCGTTCTGCGCGACCGACCTCGAGCTGGTGCTGCGTACCCGGGGATTACGCAACCTCGTACTGACCGGCATCACCACCGACGTCTGCGTGTCCACCACCATGCGAGAAGCCAACGACCGCGGCTTCGAATGCGTGGTGCTGGAGGATTGCTGTGGCGCCACCGACCGGGGCAACCACGATGCCGCAATCAGGATGGTCACCATGCAGGGCGGCGTGTTCGGCGCCGTCTCCTCCTCGGGGGCGCTGATCTCGGGGCTGGGCTCTCCGTGACCCGCCGGGCCTACGTCCGCCGCCTGTCGACGCGAAGTCCCGACGACGTCGCAGGGCTCGCATCCGCCATCGCCGAGGGCCGGATCGATCCCAAGGCGATCGTGGCGATCTTCGGCAAGACCGAGGGCAACGGCTGCGTCAACGATTGGACGCGGGCGCTGGCGGCCCGTGCGCTGCGCGATCTCCTGACCCACCATGTCGGCATGGAGGCCGCGGGCAAGGTCTGCCTCGTCATGTCGGGCGGGACGGAAGGCGGTCTCAGCCCGCATGTGACGGTGTTCGAGGCCCACGACAGCATTCACCGGGCCGAGCCGGGTGCCCTGGCGATCGGCCATGCCCATACGGCCGATCTGCCGCCCGAACATCTCGGGCGCCTGCCGCAAGTCTACGCGGTCGCGGCCGGGGTCAAGCGCGCCCTGCGCGAGGCCGGCATCGAGGACATGGCCGATGTCCATTTCGTGCAGGTCAAATGCCCGCTGCTCACCTCTGAGCGCGCCGCCGACGCGCGACGGCGGGGGGTCGATTGCGCCACGACCGACACGCTGAAATCCATGGCGATGTCGCGCGCCGCGGCAGCGCTCGGAGTCGCGATGGCGCTCGGCGAAGTCGGGGCCGAGTCGCTCGCCGACGGGATGATCGGCCACGACCTGTCGGTGTTCTCGACGCGCGCATCCGCCTCGGCCGGGGTCGAACTCCTGGGCCACGAGATCGTGGTTCTGGGGACGGGCCGGGATTGGTGCGGCCCCTTGCGCATCGACCATGGAACCATGGCGGATGCGCTCGACATCGCGCCGGTCCGGGCCGCCCTGGCACGGCTCGATCTCGCGTCTGCCGGCCAGCTCGCTCCGGCGCAGCGGCTCCGGCTCGTGGCGTTGCTGGCCAAGGCCGAGGCGTCGTCCGGCGGCACGCTGCGCGGCTTCCGGCACACCATGCTGGTCGATTCCGACATCTCGCCCACCCGTCATGCGCGGGGCTTCACGGGCGGCGTGTTGGCGGGAGTCGTGGGCCATGCGGAGCTCTATGTCTCGGGGGGCGCCGAGCACCAGGGACCGGACGGCGGCGGCCCCGTGGCGATCATCGCCGAAACCGCTTGAGGACGCAGAGGATGACCGAACCCCGCATCATCGATGCTGTGCCCGCGCCCCTCCCAGCCTCGTCCATCGGCCGCGCGGTTGCGGTCTCGACCGTCGGCATGTCGAAGCGCTTCGGCAGCTTCACGGCGCTCGACGACGTGTCGCTGAGCGTGCCGGCCGGCGGCTTCCACGTGCTGCTGGGCGAGAACGGGGCCGGCAAGTCGACCCTCGTCAAATGCATCATGGGCTTCTACCAGCCCGACGCCGGGTCGCTGCTGGTCGACGGCCGCCACGTCATCGTCCGCAACCCGCGCGACGCCAGGGCGCTCGGAATCGGCATGGTGTACCAGCATTTCACCCTGGTGCCGTCGCTCACCGGAGCCGAGAACCTGGTGGTCAGCCGGGCCGATACGCCCGCCGTCATCGACTGGCGCAAGGAGCGCAAGCGCCTCGCCGCCTTCATGGACCGCATGCCGTTCCGGGTGCCGCTCGACGTTCCGGTGGCGCGGCTCGCGGCCGGCGAGAAGCAGAAGCTCGAGATCCTGAAACTGCTCTACCTCGATGGGCGCTTCCTCATCCTCGACGAGCCGACCTCGGTGCTGACCCCCCCTGAGGCCGACGAGGTGCTGGGCCTCCTGCGCGGCATGACACAGCGGGGCGACCTGTCGGTTCTGATGATCAGCCACAAGTTCCGCGAGGTCACGGCTTTCGCGGATTCCGTCTCGGTGCTGCGGCGCGGCGCGCTCGTCGGCGGCGGGGTCGTGTCCGCGATGAGCACCGACGGCATGGCCCGCCTGATGATCGGCGACACCGCTGTGCGCGAGCGCGCGGGTCGCGTGAGGCGCGCCGATCATCGCACCGTGCTCGACCTCGCCGGGATCGTGGCCGACGACGATGCCGGGCGCCCCGCCGTCGACGGCGTCAGCCTCAAGGTCGGGGCGGGCGAGATCGTCGGCATCGCGGGCGTGTCCGGAAACGGCCAGGCCGCGCTGGTCGAGGTCCTGAACGGCCAGCGGACGATGCGCGACGGCCGCGTCTTCATCAACGACAAGCCATTCGAGCCGGTGCGGCGCGACTTCGACCGCTTCAAGTTGTTCGGACTGCCCGAGGAGCCGTTGAAGAACGCCGCCGTTCCCCGCATGACGGTGGCCGAGAATATCGCGTTCCGGGCCTTCGACAAACCCCCGGCGACGCGTTTCGGCTGGTGGATGTCGGCAGCCCCCATCAGGGCCAGGGCCGCGGTACTGATCGAGCGCTACCGGGTCAAGACCGCGTCGCTCGATGCTCCGATCGAAACGTTGTCGGGCGGCAACGTGCAGCGTGCCATCCTGGCCCGCGAACTCTCGGGCGACGTCGACGTGCTGATCGTGGCCAATCCCTGCTTCGGACTCGATTTTGCCTCGGTGGCCGAGATCCGGGGCCAGATCATGGACCAGCGAAACCGGGGTGCCGCCGTGCTGCTGGTCTCCGAGGACCTCGACGAGATCCTGGAACTCGCCGATCGGGTGGCCGTGATGTCGGAGGGCAGGATCGGCTACATGGCGCCGGTCGGCGAGACCGACCGCACCTCCATCGGCCGGCACATGGCCGGGCATTGACCACCATGATCGAGATCCCGGCCGACCCCTACCCTTACCGGCTCGACCCCGACCGCACGGCGCTGGTCGTGATCGACATGCAGCGCGACTTCATGGAGCCCGGCGGCTTCGGCCACGTGCTCGGCAACGACGTGGCGCTGCTCCGCGCCATCGTGCCGACCGTGGCGGCACTCCTCGGGCTGTTCCGGCGAATGGGCTGGCCCGTGATCCATACCCGCGAGAGCCATGCGCCGGACCTGTCGGATTGCCCGCCCGCCAAGCGCCTGCGCGGGAACCGCGAGATCCGCATCGGCGATCCGGGACCGATGGGCCGCGTCCTGGTCCGCGGCGAGCCCGGCAGCGAGATCGTCGCGGCCTGCGCACCGATGCCGGGCGAGACCGTGATGGACAAGCCCGGCAAGGGAATGTTCTGCAACACCGGCGCGGAGCCGGTGCTTCGCGGGCGCGGCATCACCCATCTCGTGTTCGCCGGCGTCACCACGGAAGTCTGTGTCCAGACCTCGATGCGCGAGGCCAACGACCGTGGCTTCGAGAGTCTTTTGATCTCGGACGCGACCGAGAGCTACTTCCCGGCGTTCAAGGCCGCGACCCTCAGCATGATCGCGGCCCAGGGCGGCATCGTGGGCTGGGTGACGCCCTTCGCGGCCATCGAGAGCGCGGTCGCCGACGCGGCGGTGTCGGCGTGAGCGGCCCGCCTCTCGGCGCAAGGCCCTTCGATCCCGAGGCCGTGATCGACGCCATGGCGCCGCTGCTCGGCCTCGATATCAAGCCCGAGGCTCGCGACGGCGTGGCCGCCAACCTGCGCATCGTCGCCACCATGGCGGCACTGGTCCTAGAGCCGCCGCAGGACGACGACGCCGAGCCCGCCCCCCTGTTCCGGCCGCTCGAGAGCGCCACGCCGGGGGCCGGGATGGCGCCATGCGCCGGAAAGGCGCCATGACGGCGCCCATCGAGAAGACGGCCGCCGCGATCGCGCGTGACGTCGCGTCCGGTCGCGTCACGGCGGAAAGGGTCGCCGAGGCGGCGCTCGACCGCATCGCGGCGCTGGACGGCCGGATCGGCGCCTTCACGCACCTCGCGTCCGGACGGGCTCTGACGACCGCGCGCGCGGTCGACGCGGCTCGGGCGGCCGGTGATGCCCCCGGGCCCTTGGCCGGCGTGCCCTTCGCGGTCAAGAACCTGTTCGACCTCGCGGGCGTCACCACGGTCGCGGGCTCGCTGATCAATCGCGACGATCCCCCGGCGCCGCGCGACGCGGCGCTCGTGGAGCGGCTGGAAGCCGCGGGCGCGGTCTGCCTCGGGGCGCTCAACATGGGCGAGTACGCCTATGATTTCACGGGCGAGAACCACCACGACGGTCCGTCCCGCAACCCGCACGATCTCGGCCGCATGTCGGGAGGTTCTTCGGGCGGTTCGGCGGCGGCGGTCGCGGCCGGCCTGGTGCCGGTGGCGCTGGGTTCGGACACCAACGGCTCGATCCGTGTGCCGGCCTCGCTCTGCGGGCTGTTCGGCCTCAAACCGACCTACGGCCGCCTGAGCCGCGCCCGCACGTTCCCATTCGTGGCGAGTCTCGACCATCTGGGGCCGTTGGCGCGCTCGGCCGAGGACCTGGCGCTGAGCTACGACGCGATGCAGGGGCCCGACTCGGACGACCCGGCCTGCGTCGGGCGCCCGGTCGAGCCAACGCTCGGCACCCTTGGGAGAGGCGCCGCGGGACTGCGCGTCGCCACGCTGGGCGGCTATTTCGCGCGAGGCGGCGAGCCGGCGGCGCACGACGCCGTGGCGCGCTGCGCCGGCGTCCTCGGTGCGACACGCGTGGTCGAGATGCCGGAGGCCCACCGCGCCCGGGCCGCGGCCTTCCTGATCACCGCCACCGAGGGCGCGGCGCTGCACCTCGACCGGCTCAAGACCCGCGCGGCCGATTTCGACCCCGCGGTGCGGGACCGCCTGCTCGCGGGCGCCATGGTTCCGGCCGCCTGGGTGGCGCAGGCCCAGAAGCTCCGCCGCCGGTTCGCGGCCGATGTCGCGCGCCTGTTCGAGGGCGTCGATATCCTGCTGGCGCCGAGCACGCCCTGCCGAGCGCCGCGCCTGGGCCAGACCACCATGACGGCGGGCGGCGTGACGCTGCCGGTACGGGCCAACCTCGGAGTCTACACCCAGCCGATCTCCTTCATCGGCCTGCCGGTCGCGGCCGTGCCGGTCTGGACCGACGGCGAACACCTGCCGATCGGCGTGCAGGTCATCGGGCCGCCCTGGCGCGAGGACCTCGTGCTGCGGGTCGCGGCGGCGCTGGAGGCGGCCGCCGTGGCGCGGGCGCCGATCTCAGACGCATTTGTCGATTAAGATGCCGGACCTCTCGAGATCGTCTCAAGACTGTTTTCGTGCGACGAGCGATCCGGCCGCGGCTTTGTCGGGAGTCGCAAAGGCTGGGTCATGGGCTTGGCTGAAGCCATTGCGGGTCGATCTCGATCGCGTCGGCAATCTTGCGAACAACCTCTGGAGTGCCTGGCTTCCGCCCGCTTTCGATATCGCTGATGTACCCCTGAGCTAAGCCGGTTTTGAGAGCCACCTGCGATTGCGTCACACCCTTCCACTTGCGCAGCGCCCTGAGCAAGGTATCGCCTTTGAGCATGGACGCGGCGACATGGGCCGGCAGGCGGCTATCGGACCCTGAGGCGAGTTCCGCCATGCGGACGTCAAAAATGGCCATTTCCTCGGCATCTTCGTCACGATCCAAGAGTTCCATGATTGCGTTGTATTCCGCGCGAGTGAGGACCACCAGATCCCCTGCCTCCGTTTGGATGAACTGTGGGTTCAGTTCCAGCATCGTGGTCGCTCCTAATAAGTCGTGGTGGATCGTCGGCCCACATAGATAGCCAGGATTGTCGTCGCATCCTCTGCGAAGATGATCCTGCAATTGCCTACTCGCATTCTGTAGCCGTCTCGAACGGAAATTTTCTTTACGTCGCCTCGGCCTGTCACGGCGTAAGCGTTCAACGCTTGGCCGATCGCCTGGCGAGCCGGTCGTGGAACCGCATCGAGTTCCCTGGCCGCCTTGTGAGTGAGAACGATCGTCTTCATAGAGATAATATCGCTTCTAAGGTGCGAAGAGTCAAAAATCGTCTGAGATAATATCTTAACGCAACGGTGCACCGGTCAGAGTCGCTCGGCGGGCACCATCGAGTGGACACCCTGCACCGGTGCCATTACGGCCGTGCCTTCCGGCACTCCTGGCCGACGTGATCCTGACGCAGGAGCTGCCGCCGAGAGTTGATTCTCCGACTGAAAGCTGCCATCCTTCTTCCGCTCGCCAAGCGCTGCGGGAGAGACCTCGGACCGGCGACGGATTCGGGGCGCCGACGGAGCAACCGCCCCGGAAACTCTCAGGCAGAAGGACCACGGCGCGAGAGCACTCTGGAGAGAGGCGCGTCGCGGGAGTCCGCATATGCGTCCGCCGAAGGGGAAGCCGTCCGCGAACCGGATGGGCAATCTCTCAGGTACCCGTGACAGAGAGGGGTCGAGGTCGGAATCGCCGGGATGGCGGTCCGGTCCTTGCCTGCCCCCAGTCTCGAGGAGCCTCTCCATGCACCATATCGCGGTCATCGGCGCCGGCGTAACCGGCATCACCACGGCTTATTCCCTGCTCGACCGCGGCTTCGCCGTGACGATCTTCGACCGCCAGCGCTACGCCGCGATGGAGACCTCCTTCGCCAACGGCGGCCAACTCTCGGCCAGCAATGCCGAGGTCTGGAACTCTTGGCCCACCGTGTTCAAGGGCCTGAAGTGGCTGGCGCGCCGCGACGCGCCGCTGTCGCTCAACCTGACACCCTCGTGGCACAAATACTCCTGGCTGGCCGAGTTCGTGGCCAAGATCCCGCGCTACGAGGCCAACACGATTGCGACCACCAGGCTCGCCATCGCGGCCCGGCAGAGACTCTTCGACATCGCGGGCCGCGAGGCCATCGATTTCGACCTTGAGAAGCGCGGCATCCTGCACGTCTATCGCGGCAAGGCCGGCTACGACCACGCGGCCCGAGTCAACGGCCTGCTGCGCCAGGGCGGGCTCGATCGCCGCCGCGTCACCCCGGCCGAGATGAAGGCGATCGAGCCGGCGCTGCATGGGACCTATTACGGCGGCTTCTTCACCGAATCGGACTCGACCGGCGACATCCACCGCTTCACGCGCGGACTGGCGGCGGCCTGTCTCAGGCGCGGCGCCAAGATCGTCTACGACGCCGAGGTCGCGGCCGTCGATCCGGCCGGCGAGGGCTACGGCATCCGTTGGAGCGCCGCCCACCAAGCGGGCCTCGCCGCGGGGGAATCCCAATCCATGCCGGTCGATGGCGTCGTGATCTGCGCGGGTCTCGCGAGCCGCAGGCTCGCGGCCGGCCTCGGGGACCGCGTCAACATCTATCCCGTGAAGGGCTATTCGATCACGGTCGACCTGCAAGGCGAGAGCCGCCGCTCGGCGCCCTGGGTCAGCCTGCTCGACGACGAGACCAAGATCGTGTCGAGCCGCCTCGGGCAGGATCGGTTCCGGGTGGCCGGCACGGCCGAGTTCAACGGCGAGAACCGCGACATCCGGGCCGACCGGGTGAAGCCGCTGATCGACTGGACGCGGCAGCTGTTCCCGGCCGTCGACACCAGCAAGGTCCTGCCCTGGGCCGGGTTGCGTCCCATGCTGCCCGACATGCTGCCGCGCGTCGGCCGCGGACGGCGGCCGGGCGTGTTCTACAACACCGGCCACGGCCACCTCGGCTGGACGCTATCGGCCGCGACGGCTGAACTCGTGGCCGAGGAGGTCGGCCGGTCCGCCCAGCCGGCCGCGGCGCAACGCGCAGCGTGACGATCGTATCGCCGTCGGGGCTCGTCCCGGGCGGCGTCCGCAGTCGACGCACTGCCGCGCTCCGGCGTTCAACCGGGCGGCCGTCACTCGGCAGAAGGAGGAACCGGTCAGGACCGGGCGAGGTGGGCCGCGAGCTTGTCGAAGGAACCGCCCGCACCCGTCCAGCCCGTCCGGTAGCCCTCGCGCAGCCCGGGGTCCTCGAAGCCGTCCTGGCGCAGAACCATCATGGTGCCGGTGCCGTGTCGTCGGAACGACAGGCTGATCAGCGCCTCCCGACCGTCGTAATTGCCGGTCCAGGTGAGCACGAGGCGGGTCGGACGGGTCTCCTCGACGTATGGGCCGGCAATCTCGACGACGTGGCCGTCCGACATCGTCATACGGCGAGGTACCGTCCGCCGAATCCTCCCGGAAGGCTGACCTATGTCGCGGACCGCGTCCCGCGGCGCACGCTTGCCGAGCGCGGCCCGGTGCTATAGGTCCGCCTCAGGGTTCCCACGGAGATAACTGCTTCAGTTCATCACGCCGCTGCCTCGGCGAGTGCAACGCGTTCGAAGCAGTTGTTTCCGGGGGTGCCCTCATTCGACAAAGCCCTTCGGAGACAGCCTTGCCGCAACCGCCATCGATCCACTGGGCGAACTTCACCACCATCGTATCGGTGTGCATCCTGGTCGGCACGGAACTGGTCGGCATGTCCTGGGCGGCCGGGTGGGCGCTCGGCGGGTTGTTCGGGCTGGCGCCAGCCGTGGCCCGCGCCGTAGAGGTGTTGTTCGGCCTGTCGGGCTTCGTCGGGCTTTATTATTTCATGCGCGCCGCCATCAAGGTGGAGCCTTTGCGGGGCTGACCCGCAGCATCGCTCTCATCCCCCCTCGCGCATAGCACAGCCCGGGCCTTTCTATGACCGATCTCGACCGCCGTTCGCTGTTGAAGGCGCTGGCCGCCGCTTCAGCGATGGGGATCCTTCCCGACGCCGTGACGCCCGCCTTTGCCCAGTCGGCCGCCGGGACCGCCGCCCTCAAGCTGGCCGACCCGAAGCCTTTCTCGTTCGACCTGTTGAAGCAGCAGGCGCAGGCCCTCGCCGGCCAGCCCTACACGGCCCCGATGCTGCCGGCCCACGACATCGTGTCCAAGCTCAACTACGAGGAATGGGGCAAGATCACCTTCAACACCGCCGAAGCACTGTTCGCCGACGGCCCCGGCGCGTTCCCGGTGACGTTCTTCCACCTCGGCCTGTTCTTCGCGAAATCCGTCGACATGCTGGTGGTAGAGGGCGGGACCTCGCGCGAGATCGTCTACGACCAGTCGATGTTCAATATCCCGGGCTCCTCCCCGGCCCGGCAATTGCCCAAAGGCATCGGCTTTGCGGGGTTCCGGGTCCAGGAGCCACGGACCGGCAAGCTCGATTGGCGCAAGAACGACTGGGCGGCCTTCCTGGGCGCATCCTATTTCCGGGCGATCGGCGAACTCTATCAATATGGCCAGTCGGCCCGCGGCGTCGCCATCGACACAGCGGTGGCGGATCGGCCCGAGGAATTCCCGGATTTCACCAAGTTCTACATCGAGACACCGACAGGCGACAGCGACACGATCACGATCTGCGCGCTGCTCGACGGACCGTCGGTGACGGGGGCCTACAAGTTCCTGATGACGCGCGGGGCGGGCGTCATCATCGAACTGGACCACACGCTGCACCTCAGGAAGGACGTGGAACGGCTCGGCATCGCGCCGCTCACCACCATGTACTGGTACTCCGAGTCCGCGAAGCCCACCGCGGTCGACTGGCGGCCGGAGGTGCACGATTCGGACGGCCTGTCGCTGTGGACCGGCTCGGGCGAGCGCCTCTGGCGGGCGCTGAACAACCCCGACAGGACCACGGCCTCGGCCTTCGCCGACCAGTCGCCCAAGGGCTTCGGCACCATGCAGCGCGACCGCATCTTCGATCACTACGTCGACGGCGTCTATTACAACAGGCGTCCGAGCGTCTGGGTGGAGCCGCAGGGCGATTGGGGCAAGGGTGCGGTCCAGTTGATCGAGATCCCGACCGACGACGAGATCCACGACAACGTCGTGGCCATGTGGGTACCGGCCGAGCCCGCCAGGGCCGGCAACGCCTACGCGTTCAAGTACAAGCAATACTGGCTGGCCTACGAGCCCTTCCCGCCGACGCTCGCAAAGGTGACGGCGACGCGGCTCGGCCATGGCGGCCAACCCGGTCAGCCGCGCCCTCCGGGCGTGCGCAAGTTCCTGGTCGAGTTTTTGGGCGGCCCGCTCGAAGCTCTGCCCTTCGGCACCACGCCCGAGCAGGTCGTGTCGACGTCGCGCGGGAGCTTCGGCCCCTACAAGCTCACCGAGGCCGTGGCCGATGGGGTGCCGGGCCACTGGATGACCCAGTTCGACCTCACCGTCGAGGGGTCGGACCCGGTGGAGTTGCGGTGCTTTCTCAAAAGCGGCGACAAGGTCCTGACCGAGACCTGGCTCTTCCAATACCACCCGTTCTGATCCTGCGAGCGGGCGCCGTAAACCGTCCGGCGCAGCTGCAGCGGATTGACGACGACGATTTTGTTCTCTATTTGTTCCGTCATGGCCAGCCACCACCAGGGTGTCGGCGGGCCGTTCGAACCGGGAGAGAACCGATGTCGATTGTCGTCGAGCGCGATCGAGCGCCGATCCGGCGGCCGCCGGTCCCGCTCGGCGGTGCCGCCAAGGGCGGACGATCCGCGGTGGCGAAGATCCTGTCGCTTGACGACGTTCTGGCTGGTCGGCGGCCTGGCCGCGGCGCGGTGTCGAACCCGACCGGGCGCTTCGAGCGCGAGACCCGCGAGATCGACATCCGGGACGAGGCCTCGCTGCCCGATCCCGCGAGCTTCGTCACTCAAGTGACGGTCGAGAAGCCCAAGACCGTCATCACCCGCAACGACTCGCCCGACATCTCCTTCGACCGGTCGATCAACCCCTATCGCGGCTGCGAGCACGGCTGCGTCTACTGCTTCGCCCGGCCGACCCATGCCTTCGTGGGGCTCTCGCCGGGGCTCGATTTCGAGACCAAGCTCTTCGTCAAGGAGGGTGCCGCGGGCAAGCTCGAGCGGGAGCTTGCCGCGCCGAGCTACAAGCCGCGGACCATTGCGATCGGCACCAACACCGATCCCTACCAGCCGATCGAGCGGGAGCGCCGCGTCATGCGGTCCATCCTTGAGGTGCTGGCGCGCGCCGATCATCCGGTGGGCATCGTCACGAAATCGTCCCTGGTGGCGCGCGACATCGACATCCTGGCTCCGATGGCCGCCAAAGGACTCGTCAAGGTGGCGCTTTCCGTGACGACGCTGGATCCCGCCCTCGCCCGCACCATGGAGCCGCGCGCCGCCGCGCCGGCGAAACGGCTCGCTGCGATCCGACAGCTGTCCGAAGCCGGCATCCCGGTGACCGTGATGACGGCTCCCCTCATCCCGGCCATCAACGACCACGAGGTCGAAGCCATCCTGGGAGCCGCCCGGGACGCCGGCGCCGTCGAGGCCGGCTACGTGGTGCTGCGTCTGCCGCTCGAGGTGCGCGACCTGTTTCGGGACTGGCTCGTGGCGCACCACCCTGACAAGCTGGGCCATGTCATGGGGCTCGTACAGGCGATGCGCGACGGCAAGGACTATGACGCGACCTGGGGCAAGCGCATGACCGGCACGGGCCCTTATGCCTGGATGCTAGGGCGCCGGTTTGAAATCGCGGCCGCCAGGCTCGGCTTCTCCAAGACGCGCGCCAAGCTTCGCACCGACCTGTTCCGGCCCCCCACCCCGCACGGGCGGCAACTCAGCCTCTTCTGAACGTGACGCCGCTCTGCCACCCTGGGCGAAATCCCGCTTCGTCTCATCAGGCCGCGCGACGGTCCCGTTCCAGCCGCCGGGCGATCTCGCGGGCGACACTGCACCAGTGGCCGTGGCCATCCACCTCCCTGGCTGCCGTCGCGCCAAGGCGAGCCATCCCGTAGGCGCCGCGGCCGTGCGCGGCGATCAGCCGGTCGGCATCCCGCATCACCGCCGGCCTGAACAGGCAGCGCCACAGCCTGTCGAGCATGGAGGACCCGCGTGAATTGCACCTGCGGTCTGATAGGACCTGCAGGGGCCGCGCGCCACGCGCAGAACCGCACAGCGGCATCATGGGCCTTCCCGGACGAGGTCCCGTCAAGCCGACGCCGCCGCAACGGCTTGAGCCGCCGCGACCTCGGCGGGCGCCAGGAACCGGTACCCTCCCGGGGCGAGGTCGTCCGGCAGGCTCAGGGCGCCCATCCGGTCGCGGTGCAGCGCCACCACATGGTTACCGAGTGCCGCGAACATGCGCCGCACCTGGTGATAGCGCCCTTCGACGAGCGTGACCGACACTTCCACGGGCGACAGAACCTCCAGGGCGGCCGGTTGCAGCGGCTTGCCGTCGCCCGAGAGCCTCAACGTTCCGGACGCCAGGATTCCGGCCGCGTCGGGGCGCAGCGGTTCAGCCAGGGTGGCCCGATAGTGCCTCGGTGCGTGGTTCTTCGGCGAGATGATCCGGTGCAGCAGCGGCCCGTCGTCGGTCAGCAGGAGCAGGCCCGACGTTTCCTTGTCGAGGCGCCCCACGGTCGAAAGCGGCGGCTGGCGGCGGCGCCAGCGCGGCGGCAGCAGGTCGTAGACCAGGCGCCCGGCCTCGTCGTGCGAACAGGTGAGGCCGAGCGGCTTATGCATCATCAGCACCATGCCGGGCAGCGGGTCGAGCGCCGCGCCCTCGACCATGAGCCGTTCCGGGAGGTCGTCCGCGAGCTGAAGCTTCCGGTCTGCGGCCGCCACCCGTGCCCCGTCGAGCATCACCCGGCCGGCCCGAACGAGCTCGGCGACCTCGCGCCGCGACCCGTAGCCGAGATTGCCGAGCAGCTTGTCGAGCCGGACGGCGACGCTCATTTGTGGGCCGCGATGACCTTGAAGCCCCGGCCCTCGGCCCGGGTCTCGACCCGCGCGAAGAGCGGTTTCAGCACGGCCTCGTAGGGCAGATGACGATTGGCCGTCAGCCACAGCACCCCGCCGCGCCGCAATGCTTTCGCGGCCGTGGCGACGAAGCCCTGGCCGAGTCCCTGATCCTCGAGACCGCCCTGATGGAAGGGCGGGTTCGTCACCACGAAGTCGAGGCTGGCAAGCCCATCGGTCCCGGCACGGAGGTCGGCCCAGCGGACCTCGGCTCGCGGATCGTCGAGGTTGCGCCGGGCCGCCTCGACTGCGCGGCGGTCGATATCGATCAGCGTCAGAGCCTTGACCTTGGGCGATGCCAGGGCCGCGTGCGCCAGGACGCCGATGCCGCAGCCGAAATCCGCCCCCTTGCCGGACAGCGGCGGCAGGGTCTCGATCAGCAGGGCACTGCCGGGATCGAGCCGATCCCACGAGAAGACGCCGGGCTGCGACCACAGACCGAGCGACTCCACGAGGCGCGGCGCCCCGGCCGCCACGGCGGCGTCGAGGCCCTGGGGACGCGTGGGCCGCCGGCCCATGCAGATGCGATGATGGCGCTTGCCGGCCTGCTCGAAGGCGCAGCCGAAGGCGCCGAGTTCGTCGGCGAGCCGCGAACCGCCCTTGTCCTTGGGCGCCAGGATCGTGAAGGGCGCGTCGGGCGCGAGCGCCCCGAGGCCCAGGGCCAGAGCGTAGCGGCGCTCGGTCGTGCCGGATGGCGCCAGCATCACGAGTTCGGTCAGCGATCCCGCCGCGAGCGCCTCGAGCGCATCGGCGCCGGGCACCAGCGGCGAGAGCTGCACGGCCCCGGTCCCGTCGAATCGCCATACCTCCGCCGGGCTGCCGTACACGCCCCTTAGCCTCGCCGCGTCCACTCGGTCCCTTTCACCTTCGATGATCGCTTCTATAAGGCGGCCGCACTCCGAATGCCATGACCAGGAGGATGCGAGCCTTGCATCCGGGACCGGTCGCAGGATGTATGCGGCCCGTGCAGGAACGCGCCCATGATCAGGGTCCTGGTGATCGAGGATGACGGCAAGACGGCCGCGGAGATCGTCGAGGACTTCACCTCCGCGGGGTTCGCGGCGGATCGCGAAATCACCGGCCCCGGCGGGCTGCGCCGGGCGCAGACCGACAGCTTCGACGTCATCACGCTCGACCGCTTGTTGCCCGAGATGGATGAGCTCACGTTGCTCGACCGGCTGCGCGACTCGGGTGTCCGCACGCCGGTGCTGGTGCTGAGCGCCCTGTCGAGCGTCGACGAACGCATCCGCGGGCTGAGGGCCGGCGGCGACGATGATCTGTCGAAGCCGTTCGCGACGGCCGAACTCCGCGCCAGGGTCGCGGTGCTGGCGCGCCTCCCGCCCGACCGGGAACAGACCTGGCTATGTTGCGACGACCTCGTGTTCGACCTCTTCGGTCGCGTCGCGCGTCGCGCACTTCCAAAGCCGGCATCGGTGCCAATGGTACTCAGGGTCAACTCTCGTCCACTAAGCCGAGAGCGCCTTGCGGGATCGCCCGCCCTTGCAGCCGTTGAGGGTTGGGGAGCCGTCATTGCGAGCGGAGCGAAGCAACCTAGTCTCCACGACCGTCGATCTGGGTCGCTTCGCTGCGCTCGCGATGACGGTTATGGTCATGGTTATGGTTATGGTCATGGTTATGAAAAATGGCGAACGTACCATGGCGGTGCAGCCGGGGCAGTCCGGGAAGACGACGCCGTAGCCGACATCGGCGATTTCGACCAAAGCGAGATAGGTGGCCATTGGGTTCCGGGTGAAGGTGGCGGAGAGTGCCCGTGAGACATCGACCCGGCAGCGACGAGCACTTCCATGATGAACGACGAGACCCGGGCCAAGCTCAAGGGCGTCAGCACCGCCACCCTGGCGAGCGCGCTCTACAAACGCGGCCTGCGCCACCAGATGATCCAGGACGTGCGCCCGCTGAGCCTGCCGAAGGGTGGCAGCATGGTGGGCGAGGCCTATACGCTCCGCTACATGCCGGCCCGCGAGGACCTGAACCCGATCACGGTGTTCCGCGATCCCGGCCACCCGCAACGCCGCGCCGTCGAGGAATGCCCGCCCGGGGCCGTGCTGGTTATGGATAGCCGCAAGGACCCGCGCGCCGCCTCGGCGGGCGGCATCCTGGCGACGCGCCTCATGGTGCGGGGCGTGGCCGGGATGGTCACGGACGGCGGTTTCCGCGACTCGTCCGAGATCGCGGCGCTCGCCATGCCGTCCTTTCATTGCCGCGCCGCGGCCCCCACCAACCTGACCCTGCATCAGGCGATCGACATCAACGTGCCGATCGGCTGCGGCGACGCGCCGGTCTTCCCGGGCGACATCGTGGTGGGCGACGCCGACGGCGTCATCGTGGTCCCGGCCGGGATCGCCGACGCCATCGCCGAGGAGGCCGTCGAGATGACGGCCTACGAGGATTTCGTCGTGGAGCGGGTGCGGGCCGGCCAGAAGACGACCGGGCTCTATCCGCCGACCGACCCGTCCAACCTCGACGCCTTCGCGGCCTGGCGGCTTCGCCACGGCCGCTGAGGCCAACAAAGATGCACCTCGGTCGCCGCCGCCCGGCCCCTTGCCGGCCCGTGCCGACGCTCTCCGGCCAGCGCAAAGCTCTACCGGCGCTTCAGCGCCGCCAGGACGTGCAGGGCGTCGCGGTTCGCGCCGTCGCGCCCGAGGGTTCGATAGACCTCGTAGAGCGCCCCATAGGCTCCGGCCGACCCCGGGTCTGGGCGGATGATGCGATGGTCGATCGAGCTGAAGCGTCGCGCGCCCTCGGCGTAATCCGCGACCGATCCGGCCGCCACGGCGCCGTGGATGGCGGCCCCGACCGCGGTGAGGTGCTGCTCCCGCGGCACCTCGACGTCGCGGCCCAGCACGTCGGCCATCAGTTGCATCAGCAGCGGGTTGCTCAGCGACAGGCCCGAGGTGAGGATGATGCGGTCGACCGGCGCCCCGCCGCTCACCAGGAGGTCGGCGATGGTGCGCGCCCCGAAGCACAGCGCCTCAAGCAGGGTCCGGTAGATGTGGGCGCCCGTGCTCTGCAGCGTCAGCCCCGCGACCATGCCGCTCAGCAGGGCGTCGCCGTAGGGCACGCGGCAGCCGTTGAACCAGTCGAGCGCCACCAGCCCGGTTTCGCCCGGCACGAGCCGCGCCGCCGCCTCGCCGTAGCGGGCGAAGCTTTCGGCGGTGCCGTCGCCGCGCGGGAACTCGCGCACGAACCACGCCAGCGTGTCGCCGAAGCCCGCCTGGCCGGCCTCGAAGCAGCGCAGGCCCGGCAGCGTCGCGTCCCGCGCCACGCCCTCGATGCCGGGCGGCAGCGGCCGGACCCCGTTGTCGAGCAGCAGGAACACGGCCGAGGTGCCGAGCGCCCCCACCAGCGTCCCGGGCCTCACGGCGCCCACGGCCGGCATGACCGCGTGGGAATCGATGACCGCGACCGCCATGGTGGCGGTTCCCAGGATGCCGGTCCGTGCGCGCCAGGCCTCCGACAGGGCCCCGGCCGGCGTTCCGACCGGCACCGCCGGGGCGAGCTTGCCGTCGACGCCGGGGACGAGGCCGCGCGGGTAGCCGGCCTCCCCCCGGTACTGGGCCTTGAACGTCGCGAAGGCGAGGGAGCGGCATTCCCGGCCGCACAATTGCCAGACGAGCCAGTCGCCCGCCTCGATGAAGCGGTCGGCCTCGGCCCAGAGGTCGGGCGCCTCCTCGGCCAGTTCCGCCGCCTTGGCCGTCAGGCTGTTCGACGACAGCCTGCCGCCGCACTCGTCGAGGAAGCTGCCGCCCCGGGCGGTGATCCGGTCGGCCCAGGGCTGGGCGGCAGCATGTTTCCACAGCTTCACATAGGCATGCGGCCTATCGGGATGGAGCCGCGACAGCGGCGTCCCGTCGGCCCGGGCCGGAAGCGGCGAACTCGCTGTGAAGCCGAGGCCGATGCCTTCGATCACCTTGCCGCGCCCCAGGGCGCTCAGGATCCCCTCGGCGGCCTCGATGTAATCGGCGGCGTCCTGGAGAGCCCAGAACGGCGGCAGGGCGATGCCGCACGGCAGAACCGCCGACAGGACTCCGTGACGATAGGCGTGGGTGTGGCTCCCCGCGAGCTGCCCGCCGCGCATGTCGATCAGCACGCCCCTGGCCGACTCGCTCCCATAGTCGAGCCCGATCAGATAATGGTCCGTCATGGTGCGCTCTTCGGCCGCGAGGCTGTCCCAGCGGAGCATAGGGTCCCCACGGGAATAAGTGCTTTGGTTGGTGTGTTGTCACCCGCGGTAAATGTCAGCTGAATCGAAGCACTAATTCCCGTGGGAGCCCATAGGTGCTGTAGCATGGGCCGGGAAGGCGGTGCGCCGCGGTCCGCCGCCACCGCGATCCGCGACGGCAGGCCCCCATCATGGCTTACGACTTCTGCGTCATCGGCGGCGGCATCGTGGGTCTCGCCACGGCCCGCGAGCTCCTGCTGCGCCATCCCGGGGCCAGCCTGCTGCTGCTCGAGAAGGAGACGGGCGTGGCCCGGCACCAGACCGGGCACAACAGCGGCGTGATCCACGCCGGAGTCTATTACGCGCCCGGCAGCCTCAAGGCCCGGCTGTGCCGCGCCGGCGCCGACGCGACCCGGGACTTCTGCCGCCGGCACGCCATCCCGTTCGCGGACTGTGGCAAGCTGATCGTGGCGACCGGCGAGACCGAACTCGGCCGCCTGGAGGCGTTGCGGGCCAGGGCGGCCGAGAACGGCATCGCCGTGACGCCGCTGACCGCGAAGGCGCTGCGCGATGCCGAACCCGCGGTCGCCGGCGTCGGCGCGCTCCACGTTCACGCGACCGGCATCGTCGACTACCGCCTGATCTGCCGCGCCATGGCCGAGGGCCTCGCGGCCGCGGGCGGCGAGATCCGCCTCGGCGCGGCCGTGATCGGCATCGAGGAGGGCGACGCCGGCGTGCGGATCCGCACGGCCGACGGAACCGTCACGGCCGGGCGGCTCGTCGTCTGCGCCGGCCTCCAGTCCGACCGGCTCGCCCGCCTGGCCGGCTTGGCGACGGACTTCCAGATCGTGCCGTTTCGCGGCGAATATTACGTCCTGCCGCCCGAGAAGTGGGGCATCGTGCGCCACTTGATCTACCCGGTCCCCGACCCGACGCTGCCGTTCCTCGGCATACACCTGACCCGGATGGCGGACGGCAGCGTCACGGTCGGCCCCAATGCGGTGCTGGGCTTCGCGCGCGAGGGCTACGGTCGCCTGTCGCTCGATCTCGCCGACCTGCGTGAGATGGCGGGGTTTCCGGGCCTGTGGCGCACGCTGCGCCGCCACCTCGCATCGGGCGCCAAGGAATTCCGCAACTCCGTGTGGCGCGCCGGATACCTCGCCGAATGCCGCCGATACTGCCCGGAACTGACGCTCTCGGACCTACGACCCTATCCGGCCGGCATCCGAGCCCAGGCCGTGCGCCGCAGCGGCGAACTGGTGCACGACTTCCTGTTCCTCAAGAGCCCGCGCTCGCTTCACGTCTGCAACGCCCCGTCGCCCGCCGCGACCTCGGCCATCCCGATCGCCGCGATGATCGCCGAGCATCTGTTCAGCGGCGCCGAGGAAGTGCACGCGGAGGCGGGGTGATATCGCGAGGGCCGGCATGGGATTGTCCGGCAGGATACCGAGAGCTTCGCCCAGGCGCCAGACACCATCGAAATCCATCGCGACACGGGAATGGGCAAACGTGTCGTGAATTCCTGCCGTTAGTATCAGTCGCACTTTAAGAGAACCTCAAGAACCCCCGCGCAGTCTGGCTTCTCTGGAGGTCGTTCATGCGCAAGCCGGCTGCCGGTCCGTCGAGCGGTGGTGTCCGGATTGCCGGACGAGTGTTAGACCGTTGTTCCGCCCCAACAAGGTCCACTTCGGCTGCAGGCCTGATCCGAGACGCGCTTCAGGATAGCGAGAGCCGCTACCGAGCTGTTTACGAGAACGTCAGCGAGGGGATCTACCGGTCCTCCCTGGACGGCAGGCAAATCAGTGCGAACCCATCGCTCGTGCGCCTGAACGGTTACGACACCGAGGCGGAGATGCTGGCGGCGGTGAACGACATCGCGCGCGAATGGTACGTGGACCCGAATCGGCGGGATATGTTTCGGAACATCCTGCATGACGCGGGGCGGGTCGTCGACTTCGTGTCGGAGATCTGCCGAAGCGCCGCATACCATCGATCGCTTCTCCTACGCTGCGGGGCTCGCGAGATTCGCTCGACATGGCATCCTGTCATCTGCCTGTGAACCCCGGATGCAAGGGACGGCCGCGCTGGTCGAGGCC
>JAABUY010001004.1_pt1 | contig 41501 bp, 47 predicted proteins | sample 5560271 | NCBI WGS metagenome assembly JAABUY01 (sample SAMN10711886, study PRJNA513374) | rock metagenome | isolation source: Antarctica rocks | place: Antarctica: Victoria Land, University Valley
ATCTCAGAGATGCCCCTTCGTGCTGTTGAATCAGGTCCTAGACAAACCCGATTCTCTCAGTGCCAGGGGCATTCTCGCTGTTAGGACCCGCTCTACAAGCCACCCAAGTCGGTGGATCCAGGCTAAGCCGGCAGCCCTACGGTCCGGCGGCGAACGCACGGGCGGCGGACAGCACCTGCGGGCCGACCTCGTCGAGGTCCCCTTCGCGCAGCATCCGCGCCGGTGACCGGTCGGCCAGGTCCGGGTTTAGCCCCTGAAACCAGGCACCCGCCACGGCGCCCGAATCCCGTCCGGTGATGATGGCGGTGAGCTGATGGGCAAGACGGAGCCGTCGCTCCTGGTCGCCGTTCTGGATGGTGCGTTCCCCGTCGGCCCACTGCCGCACCGCCCGGGTTTCCCGCACCCCACCGAGGTAGGCGACCAGCTTTGCGCCGAGCGCATCGCGCAGTTCGCTGACCAGTTCCGGTATTGGCAGGCGGACAGATCTGCCGTGCGCTGTTGAGTCGCCGGGGCGGCGATGAATCGGCGGCACTGTCACAGGATGTCTGACGGCACGCTTGCACGCCACAAGCACATAGACATCCGCACCGTTTCACACTCGGTATCACAGGCCTATCACTGGTGCTTGTCGGTGGTCGGGGATACCGTCCGAGCCATGACCACTTCCCGCACCTCGGCGCCGGCACCGCTGTCCGACCAGAAGGTGGCTATCACTGGAGCCATGACAGGCCCTCTGACCGGTCTGCGCCGGCAAGAGGTGATGCATCTCCTACAGGAGGCTGGTGCGGCCACCGCGGGTTCGGTGTCCGGACGGACCACGCTGCTCGTCGCCTCCCGGGACCACACCCGCAAGACCCGGCGGGCAGCGTCCCTGGGTGTGAGGACCATCGGACCCGGTGAACTGGCCGAGTTGCTTGGGTATCCGACCCTGTTCTGACCTTTCTGCTCGCGGCGTTACCAGCCGGCGGCAGTTTCCAGAGCGGCCGAGGCGTTGACCAGGTCGTTGTCGGGCAGCGGCTTGCCGTCGGTTTGGGAGATGTCGAAGACGGTGGCGGTGGTGAACCCGACGCACTGGGACTTCTTCACCGGCTTACCGTCGGCGCCGATGACCGGCTTGCCGCTGCTGTCCTCGGAGGTCTTGCGGATCATCTTCGGCGCCAGGATGGTGATGCCCTTCTCACCCTTCATGACCGACCGGTCGAGCTCTTTCCACTTGTTGAATCCGGCGACGCGGTGGCCTGGCCGCGGGTCTGCATCGCGATCAGCATCTGGTTGCCGAAGGAGTAGCGGTGGAACTGGCTCATCGCGTTGAGGTAGTCGTGCCAGTTCTCGTCGTCGGCGAGGGCTGCGACGTGCCCGGCGATCTCGCCCTGCAGCGCGACGCGGTCTCCTGGAGGGTCGGGACCGAGGAATTCGAGAACGGCTACTTCTACACGCCTTCGGATCTGTGGGCGAAAAAGGTCGACGGCACCGAGGAACTGGTCGACAGCTGGGAGATACCCAGCCCGGACGGTGACGACGCCCGCCAGCAGCTAGAGGACGCGCTCGGCGAGATGGGTGACCGCGACGGCCCGCTGGGCGAGCGCGCCTCGCACGAATCTGACATTAGGCAGGCAGGCGCAACCCGATGACCACCGCCCGAATCTCAGCCGGAGTACCCACCGGCGGACAGTTCGCTGCCACCGGCTACGCCGAATCCGACATCGTCCTGGATGAGTCGTCGACCCGGCCCGGCATGCGGAGATGACCTGACACCAAAATGAGCACCTTAAATCCCGGCTGGATGCCGCCGGTCGTCCCGCCGCCGTTGCCGGCGAAGCGGCCCGTGCTGATCTCAGCGGTTCTGACCGTGGTGCAGGGCGCCGCCGGTATCGTTCCGTCCGGCATGTTCATCCAGATGCTGGCCGGCGAGCCGAGCGACGAGATGCACATGAAGCCGTTCGCCGCCCTGTCGATGCTGCTGTTGGTTGTAACTCTGGGGATTGGCGTCGCCGGGCTCAAGAAGGGCGCGTTCGCCTTGGTGCAGGCGGCGCTGATCGCCAACATCGCCTGCTCGGTGGCCTGGTTGTTGTTCTACGCACTGCCCTACCTGAACGGCGGCTTGGACGGCTCGAATGGGCTCTCCGGGATCGGAGCTCTGTTCGCCGCGTTCCTGGGTGTCCCGGCCGCGCTCTATGCGGTGCTGCCGATCATCGGGCTGTGCCAGGTCCCGTCCGACCGCCGAAAGCTCGCGGGAGCCGGCCAGCAGTTCCCGCCGCACCCCGGCCAGCAGCGGTAGGGCTGCCCGCGCATATCCACGGTTATGAGCAACCCGAATCCTGTCCGCATTTCCGCAGGCCTCCCTACCGGAGGTCAGTTCGCCGCCGACCCGCACGCCGAGGCCGAAGAGGAACTCGACGGGTCGATCAGCGCGGTTCCGCTGGCCGAGTTGGCCATTCCGATGGGCACCGCACTACAGGTCGACGACTACGACTCCGGCTCCAATGTCTTCAGCGGTATCGAGGTGACTCCGTCGCGCGACCAACCCGGATTCGACGTCGTCGGCATGGTGCCCATGGATTTCCGCGAGGGCCTGTGCGCTGGGATGTCCGAGGAGGACTCTGACAGGTATCTCAACGCGCATTCCACCCAGATCGAGGCGTTCCTGGCCGAGCACTACGACGCCGGACTGGAAGGCGGCGACTCCTGGGACGAGCAGTCGGCGACGTTCACCGCACAACTGCCGGTGGAAGCCCGCACCGATCAGCTGCTGGAGTCGCTGGAGGTCAGTACCAAAGCGGTCGACCTGCACAACGCCACCAACGGCGCCCAGCTGCACGGCTTCTACGGCGAGCTTCGTACGCACCTGGACGACCGGGACAGGATCGGCCGCGACACCGCTAGCGTCGCCGACCGGCTCGGCGTCGCCCCCGGCGAAAAGATCAGCAGCCGGCACCCCGACTTCACCCAAATCGCCGGAACCTCCTGGGTCGTCCAGGGCTCAGAGGATTACGACGACACCCTTGAACATTCCGTCGGCGTCTACCACCACCTGCCCTCCGGCCGGTTGGTCGCCGCGGAGACCACCGGCAGCATCTCGGATTACAACTCCGACGGAGCGGGCGATCCGCACGGCTCGGACCTGTACGAGATCACCTCCACCGATCAGCTCGCCAAGTTCCGCAGCAACGATCGCGCCCTTGTCGGCCAGCATCTGGCCGAGGTGCCGGTCGTCGACGACGCCGATCACCTGACAGTCGCGCGTGTCGAGCAGCGCATCACGGCCGGACTGCCCCGCGGTGTGAAGGTGTCACCTGGCGGAGTCAGGTTCACCCCCGGCAGCTTCGGCCGCGAAGTGCCCGGCGCACGCGGGCCGGCGGCTGCCGACGTGCAACTGTCGGTGTACCTGGAGAACGGTTCGGTTGCCTACTCCACCTTCATCGAAGGCGGAGTAGTGAAGATTGCTCGCCGCAACGCTTTCGGCGCCTTCACCCTCGGTGAGACCGTCCTGTCCGACGGCACCCCGGCCGGTGTAGGGCGGGCCGTCACCGAGGCGCTGGCCCAGTCCGACCGCAAGGAGCAGCAGCGCGCCGCGCTGGTCGGCGGCCTCCGCAGCCGGCTGCCCGTCAGCTACGAGCCGCCCTTCCACGAGGAGTACGACGGAAGTTTCGGCATGGTCGTAGCCGTCCCCCGGCGTGGTACACCCGGGCAGTCCTCCGCGCCGCGCACCTTCGGGGTCCAGGTCACCGCCGAAGGCCAGGTCACCGTGGCGAAGAAGTCGCTGGTCGACGGGGCCGCACCACTGGATACCCGGATTTCGCAGATGCCGGCTGGCTCGAACTTCACGGCGGCTACCGACCACATTGTCTCTGCGATAAACGATATGAAAGCCTGAACGGACTCATGACTCAACCGCGAGCAGGGATTGGACGACCCGACGGTGGTCGCTGGTTGGGTACGGTTCAGGCCGACTCCGGCATCCAGCTAGCGGACCCACCGGACGGACCCGGATCTGTGCACTGCGGGAACTGCGGGCAGTTCCGGGCCCGCGCCGCCGCCCACCGCTGCCCGGCGCCGAACCTGGTGCCACTGACTGCCGCCGCGAGACAGGTGCTGGACGCCTGCCGGGCCACCGGCCGCCCGGTCATCGTTGGCGGCAGCGTCCGCGACGCGTTGCTGGCCGCCCACGCCGGTCGGGTCGTGCACCCGAAGGACGTCGACATCGAGGTCTACGGCGCCGACGTAGCCGACCTGACTGCGGCGCTTGGCCGGGTCGGCACCGTCAACGAGGTCGGCGTCAGCTTCGGGGTGCTTACCGTTCGCTGCGGCGACGAGGACTTCGACGTCTCGCTCCCCCGCGTCGACTCCAAGGTCGGCGACGGGCACCGCGGTTTCGACGTCCGTGTCGACCACGGATTGGACGAGGTGGACGCCTTCGGCCGGCGAGACTTCACCGTCAACGCGATGGGCTGGGATCCGACCACCGGCGAGCTGATAGACCCGTACGCGGGGCTGGCTGATTTGGAGGCCGGGGTGCTGCGGCACACCACCGACGCCTTCGATGAGGACCCGCTGAGAGTGCTGCGTGCAGTTCAATTCGCCGGCCGATTCGGCTTCGAGCTCGCGCCGGAGACGACCGAGAAGTGCCGAGCACTGGCGGACGCCTTCGCCGAATTGCCATCGGACCGCGTGTGGGGTGAATGGTCAAAGATCGCCACCAAGGCCCGGTGGCCCTCCCGGTCCCTGCAGGCGCTGCACGACACCGGCTGGGAGCAGCACTTCCCGGAGTTGGCCGCCGTCCGCGACGTTCCGCAGAGCCCGAAGTGGCATCCGGAGGGTCCGGTGCACGTCCACCTGGGGCTGGCGGCCGACGCTGCGGCCGAGGCCGCCGAGGAGCGCGGGCTGGACGAGGAGCAGCGGACGATCGCGGTGCTCGGTTCGATGCTGCACGACCTGGGCAAGGCGACGCACACCCAGCATGAGGAAGACGGCCGGATCAGCTCCCACGGGCACGCCGAAGCCGGGGAAGCCCCGGTGCGGTCCTTCCTGAAGCGCGTGGGCGCACCGGAGCGGTTCGCCGCGATGATCGCGCCGATCGTTCGGGAGCACATGTGCGTGGCCGGCATCGAGCAGCCGAGCGTGCCAGCGGTGCGCCGCCTGGCTCGCCGACTCGCTGGTCCGGGCGGTCACGGACCGACGCTGACACAGTGGGCCGCAGTGGTCGCCGCCGACCATGCCGCCCGCGGGCCAGCCAGCCATTCCTCCCCCGCCGACGCGTGGTTGAAGCTGGCGTCGGATCTGCACGAGGTGGACCGGCCGCGGCCGGGCCTGCTGACCGGCGCGCATCTAATCGCCGCCGGAATGCGGCCCGGGCCGGAGTTCAAACCGGTGCTGGCGGCCGCACTGGAGGCGCAGGACAACGGCGAGTTCGACGACGAGGCCGGGGCCGCCGCCTGGTTCGCGGTGGCCAGCGCCTCGGACTGAACTGCCGACCGCGTTGGGCCGGACGGAGATTTCGGCTCCCCGCGGAAGACACCGCGGCACCCGCGCATATACGAAAGGTGACTATCGCTCACGGTTCGACGCCGACGAGCGTGCTCTCCCCGACCGAGTCACCAAAAGGAAGTGGTGCACCTATCGCCGACCCGTACGGATCGCTGCGCACCGACGTGCGAGCGAACAGAGGCGCTGCTCGACGCCGCGTCACAAGCATCGGAGTTCCCTTGAAGTTGTCCACCGCACTACGCAGAACCGTCCTGGGAACCGTGGCCATCGCCACCGTCACCCTGGGCCTCGGCCTCACCCAAGGGGCCGCCATCGCCGCCCCAGCCAACAGATCTGCTGTGCTGGCCGCCAGCGTCGCTTACCAGACCCCTCGACTGACCAAGATGGTCGCCGAGGCGATCCACCAGACCACCCTGGGCGTCATGTACGCCGACGGTGGCGGCCACGATTCCAGTCCGGCACCGCTTGGCAGCAACGTCGACTGCTCCGGCTTCATCCGCGAAATGTACGGCTACGCCTTCCACACTGACATCGGCAACGGCAGCGGCGACGGCATGATCCGTCTCTCCGGCGAATTCACCCGAACCTCGCACCCGGTGCCCGGCGACGTCGCACTGTTCGGCAACGGCGGCCAGGCGCCGGCCTACCACGCCGGCATCTACATCGGCATGATCGGCGGAAATCCCGCCGCTGCCGCCGCCTCACAGGACGGCACTCCGATCCTGATTCAGCAGTGGTACAACCGCTACTGGTCCGGCGACCTGATGGGCTACTGGCACTACAACGGCGCTAGTGCCGCTGACTCCGGTCCGCTGACACCGCCGGTGCAGCCGAAGGTGATCGGATCGCTGGATTCGGCGTCCGGCGTCCCTGGCGGCTTCCACCTGTCCGGTTGGGCTGTCGATCCGCAGCGCAAGGCCAGCACCACCACGGTCGCGGTCACCGTCGACAACCGCCTGGTGGCGAACCTAGGCACCAGCACCCCGCGGGCCGACGTGAACGGGATTACCGGCGCCGCCGGCACCCACGGGTTCACCGCCGGTATCTTCACCCCGCCGGGCGCGCACGCCGTCTGCGTGACAGCGCGCGCCGCCGGCAGCTCCAGTGCGGCCGCCAACCTCGGTTGCCGCAGCGTCATCGTTCCGCGCCCGACCACCGGATTCTACGACTCGGCCACCGGGGCCCGGCGCATCCTGCGCGTCGCCGGATGGGCTGTTGATCCGAGCACCAGCGGTGCCAGCAACACAGTGATCGTCACCGTCGACGGCCGGGGCTACGCCACCCTCGCCGGCATCGCCCGGTCCGACGTGGACCGTGCGCTGCGCATCGGTGGAAACCACGGCTTCGCCTTGCCGATCGCCGCCGCGGCGGGCCGCCACACCGTTTGCGTCGCCTCGACGCCGACATCGGCTGCGTCCTACCAAACCAGCCTGGGCTGCAAGACAGTGACCGTCACCGCCTGATCCTTGTCGGCACGAACCGGGCGGTGGCCCTCCTTCGCGGGGCCACCGCCCTTTCGCGTGGCACCAAACCTGGCCCCGCCGGATAGGTACCTATCGGCCGCCAGAACAAGGCCCTACCGCCCACCCACGAAAGGCGTCACCCGTGAGCATCGACGAGACAACGGATCCGACTTCGATCCCCGGCCTGGATTTCGTGGCCATCGACTTCGAGACCGCCAACCGCCATCGCGGCTCGGTGTGCTCCGTCGGTCTCATCCGGGTACGTGACGGCCTCATCGTCAAGGAGCGGCACTGGCTGATGCGTCCGCCGCTCACCCTGGGCGGTGGCCAGTTCGAGGCGCGAAACATCACCGTGCACGGCATCACCTATCCGATGGTCGCGCAGAAGCCGACATTCGCCCAGTGGCACCCTCATCTGGTGACGGGCCTGGCCCAGGATCTGCTGGTGGCGCACAATGCCGCATTCGATTCCGACGCGCTGCGCAAGGCCTCGGCCGCGGTCAGCCTGCAGAGTCCGCCGAACCCGTGGCTGTGCACGCTGACGACCAGCCGCTCCGAGCTTCCCAGCCTGCCTGGCTACAAACTGCCGGAAGTCACCGCCGCCCTGGGGCTGCCGCCGTTCGACCATCACGACGCGCTGGCCGACGCGCGCGCCTGCGCCCGAGTGCTGATCGCCCTGGTCGCCCGCGACCAGGACCTGCTTGCCCGGTTGCCGTTCCCGGAACGCCAGCACGCCGTGGCGTCCTGATGCTGCCCGATCACCACTTCCCGGAACTGTTTGACGAGGGTGTCCAGCGCTGCCGAGCCCTGTTCAGCCAGGACCTCGCGCCAGCAGTAACGCCCCCATTCTTGTCCGAATTGGTTCCAGGAGAACGCATTTCGACCACCATACCGTGGAAGACAGCGGTATCCCGACCCATATTGCAGGTATGAGCAACCACACCGAACAGCCCCTGCAGATGCTTCACGTGACCGCCGACGGGATCGCCACCGCGATGACCGTTCCGGCCCAAGGCGCCGAGAACCTGCGCGGGCTGGTCGGTGGACTGATCGAGGGCATCACTGTCTGCGGCGAGCTGTCGTTCTACGGCTGCCGCACCGCGCCGCTGGACAGGGAGCCCAACCCGTTCGTCTTCGACATCGTTTCCCAGTTCGGCGAACCAAACCGGATGGTGTTCGGAGACGTCGTCTTCTTCGCCGGCACCGACAGCCGGGGCAACGAGCGATCGCTGTCCGACGCGCTGGTAGCCGTGCTGATCGAACTGGTGCAAGGCGCAACGGGACGGCCCGAGTCGATGGCGGAAATCATCGAGCTGAGCAACGACCTGCGGGAACTTGCACTCGCCGTCTGAGCACGGGGAGCCGACAACGAAATGGCCGGCGCTGACCCCACCAGTGGTGCCGGTAGGGCCAGCGGCTAGCAGAGCGGTCAGAGACCGCTGATCCTGTCGTCCCGCTCGGTGACGGCCTGCCGGCCGTAGGCGTCGGTGGTGATAGCCGTGCTGCGGTTACGACGGGTGCGCGGCCCGAAGATGGCCACGGACAGGACCAGCACGAGGACCCCGCCGGCCATCACGATGTAGCCGATGGTCGTCAGATCAACGCCCGACATGTGCGCCTTTACGCCGAACGACAAGATCGCTCCGACGACGATGAGAAAGACACCGAGTCCAATACCCATTACTGGCTCCCTGATTGCAACTGCTGACCGCACGGTGCGGTTCTGCACGGTGAACAATCGCCAACGGCGGCTGGTTCGGCTCTTGCCCGTAGGTGATTCGTTGCGGAACGCCCGGACGTGCGGCCAGGCGGTTAAGAAGTTCGCTGCAACGTCCGGCGCGCAATCTTGCGGCGATGCGCCCGAACGAGCAGCCACGCCGTCACGGCTATGACCAGAAGCCCCAGATCAGTGACACAACCAGTTCGCCGGCGGGCATCGGGATGTTGTTGGTCGCCTGCTCACCGGAAGAGTCCACCGTGGACATGGGCATGAGTACGGTAAGGGTTGCGCGCCTGCCGGTCAGCTCCAGGTGGCCTTGCGGTCGTTGGCGATCGCCCACTGCGCCAGCTCGTGCAGTTCGCCGAGGCGGGTCTGGATGTAGCCGACGCGGCGACCGCAGGCGACCTGGGTCATGCCGCCCTCGGTGCGCGGCAGGCCCGCGCATATCTCTGGGTATGAGCAACCTCCTCGTCCGCGACCCGCTGGGAAAGTTCGCCCCGCAGCATCTGCACGACGCTGGAACCGACGTCCTGGGCGCCGAACCCGGCACCTCGGAGATGGCCGACACCCCCAGCCTGCAAGCGAAGCAGGACGCCGACCTGGCAGCGGTCAAGCGCGTCGCGGGCGCCATCCGTTCGCAGTGGCCTGACTCCGAGCACGCCTTCGCCCGCATCGAAGACGACGGCAGCATCACCATGACTCATGTCTTGGACGCCTTCGAGGGACTGCACGCCGACGAGCAGGACCTTCGCACCCGACTCGGCGACGGCACCGACGTGCACGCCGAGCTGGCCGGCGTCGGTGCCACCGGCGACTGGACGACCAACACCGCCAAACGGATGCTGCACGGCGGCCCGCCGAACCAGAAGACGCTACGGATCGACCTATACGAGGCGGCCGCGCTGCGCACCGCACCCGAGCAACGCCTGGACCTGGCCCGCGACGATGTCAGTGATCAGGTGCTTGCGCAGTATCCCGACGCCGACAGCTGGGAAGCCGACTTCGAATGGAACTCGGCCGACGAACGCTTCACCGTGGCCGACGAAATCTATGTGAGCGCCGGCAATCGATACGGCCGGATCAACCTTCGCGGCCAGGACCCGGCACTGCTGGGCGAGTTGACCGAGGCCGCTCACGGCGCGCTCACCGACATCGACGAGGACACCCGCTACTGCGCGCAGATTCCGGGGCCGTACCTGACCGCCGGCGACCACCTGCCCTTCTGAGTTCACGCGTCTTACCGCGACCGGATACCCACGCATATCAAGAGTATGAGCGCCCCTCCCCCAGTCCGTGTCCAGTCCGGCGTCCCCAACGGCGGCCAGTTCGCCCCCTCGGCCCGCGGCGAAGCAGACGTGTCGCTGGCACCGGCCGGCGAACCTACGCCCACCAACCCGCTCGAGCTGATCGCCTCCCTGGAGGCGCAGCGCAAGACCGACCTAGCGGAAATCGAGAGGCTGCGGAAAGCCAAGGACGACTTCGACGACCTCGGCTCCTACGAGTACAACTTCAACCGATACGAGGAAGTCAAGGAAGGCTTCGCCCAGCGCGAGCTGCAGAGATTCAACGCGCTGGCCGAGGTGGTGCGCTCCGCGCCCGTAACGGCACCCGTAGTGGTCACCCAGCTGATCGGCACCGAGGAAGCACTCCGCGATCGCAAGGCTCTGGACACCATCGCCTGCACCCTCGGCGAAGCCCAGGAGTGGGACTCCGAGTTCAACGAGATGGTGGCCGACTTGGTGCAGAGCTCCGGCCGTCCGCACCCCGGTCAGCCGGCCCTGTCGGACAGCGAACTCGACGCGATCGATGACCAAGCCGAAGCCGAGGAGGCCTATGCGAAGGCGTACCGATACAAGCTGATTTCCGCGCACGCGGAAGCCGCGGCCGCCAAGCTGGATCGCTCCGAGCTGGGCACCGAAGGCCTGGACAAGGAGATCACCGCTGCCTACGAGCAGATGTGGGATGCAAAGGAGCGGGCGCAGACACTGACCACCCGGTCGATGGCCCGGAATCTTCTCACCGCAATGCCGGACGCCGCGTACCTCGACGTTGAGCAGGACGACGAGAACCGCGGGCACCTGCGGCCCTTGTCGATCCGCAACGCAGCCGGCCAGGAGATCGTCGAGGACGTCGTCGATTGGGAGAACGAAGGGGGCCGCCCTGATCTGAGCTACTTCACCTCCCAGTTGGACGATGACTCTGGGTCGTGGAATCGGTTCTGCGTGGAGGTGCCGGGCGAGGGCCCCTTCCACGATCCGACTTTCCGGATCGACCTGCGCGCGGCCACCAAGGCCGGCGAATAGCCGGCGGGGAAGACGCTGGGATACCGCGCATATCAGCGGTAGAGCCGAAAGCAATATGGCGATCGGCCCCAACACCCCGCCGCTTTCCCTACGGATCGGATCCCCGAATGTCGGATCAGCGAGTTGTCATCATCGATACCAGCGTCCTGCTGGCTCATGGGAGGCAGCCGCTGTTCGGCTTTCCCGGTGCCGAGGTCGTTCTTCCACTGGTGGTCCTGGAAGAACTGGAATCAAAGCGGAACGATCCCGAGCTGGGCCTGACTGCCCGCTCCGCGCTGCGAGCACTGGAGGGACTGCGCACCCTGCCAGGTGCCGAACTCTGGGCTGGCGTCGAGGTCGATGACGAGGGTGGCACTGTCCGCATCGAGACCAACCATGTGCAGACATCCAAGCTGCCCGAAGCCATGCGCAACAACCCCTCTCACGACACCCGTATCCTCGCCGTCGCCAACGCCTTCAAAACCGAAGGCCAGGACGTCACCGTCTACACCAAGGATCTGCCGATGCGGATCAAGGCACACGGCGTGCTCGGCATCCCGGCGTTCGACTACGCGCCCGACGCACCGGCCGATTTCGGCTACACCGGCATCGAACGCATCGACATCGCCCAGGAACTGATCGATCGGCTGCACAAGGACAAGGTGGTCCGCAACCCCGGCATCACCGGAATCCCCGACAACACCGCCCTGGTGCTGTCAAACGGCGGACCCAGCAGCTCCACCATCGCCATCCTGGATCGCGGCGGCGCACGCCTGTCCCTCATCCCGCAGGGCCTGGAAGCATGGGGCGTCTCCGGCAAGTCGCTGGAGCAGCGGGTCGCCCTGGCGCACCTGCTCAACGAGGACATTCGACTGGTCTCCCTCGGCGGCCCGGCCGGCACCGGAAAGACTCTGCTGAGCCTGGCCGCGGCGATCCAGCTCGCCCTGGAGCAGAACAAGTACAAGAAGATCCTGGTGTTCCGGCCGCTGTACGCCGTCGGCGGTCAGGAACTGGGCTTCCTGCCGGGTTCCGAAGCCGAGAAGATGGACCCGTGGGCCGCCGCGATCTACGACGCGCTGGAGTCCATCGGGAGCCCCGAATCAATCACCGAGCTCAAAGCCCGGGACATGCTCAAAATCCTGCCGCTCACCCACATCCGCGGCCGCACGCTCTCCGATTCGTTCGTCATCGTCGACGAGGCCCAGAATCTCGAGATGTCCGTCATCCTCACCGCTCTGACCCGCATCGGCGCTGGCTCGAAGGTCGTCATGTGCTGGGATGTGGCGCAGCGGGACAACCTACTGGTCGGCCGGCACGACGGCGTGCACGCGGTCGTGCAGCAGCTCTGCGGACAGGACCTTTTCGCGCACGTCACGTTGACCAAGTCCGAACGTTCACCGGTCGCTTCCATGGTCGCCCGGCTGCTCGACGATCTCATCGCCTGAGTCATCACAACGGTAGGTGTGCTCGCCGCCCACGCATATCCCGGGGTATGAGCACACCTGCCGTTGTCCGCGTCACCGCCGGCGTCCCCAACGGCGGCCAGTTCGCCCCCTCCGCCCAAGGCGAGTCGACCGTCGTACTGGAGGGGGCGGCCGACACCACCGTCAAGCTCCAACCGTGGGGCGACGAGCTGGACGCCCAGATCGACGTCGCAATGTGTGACTGGGCCACCGATCTGACCGAGGGCATGGCGTCGGGACGGGCGGACTCGAACATCACGGATCTGCTCGACGTCGACGAGGACCAGCTGCTCGCGGCTTACGGCAAGGAGCGCGCAGACTACCTGGGCGCTCTCCGCTTCGACGCCGACATCTATGAGCACGACTCCTACAACTCTGGACACCTGACCGTCTCGTACCAGCCAGACTTGGCGCCCCACGCAACGGTGTTGGCGGCCGTGGAATTCGACGGCTACAACAGGCCCGACATCGCTGGCTTGACCAGCCACTACCCGGATTCGGCGCAGCTGCCGGCGTGGGAGGACCTGGAATCCCGGCTGTCCGACGCGGTGACCGAATGGGCCACCAACCTGGAGGAAGGTGACCACGAGGTCGAATTCAGTGAGCTGATCGGCGACGTCGACGGCGACGAGGACGCCATGATCGAGGCGTACGGCGAGGGACGCTCGGACTACCTGTGCAGCCTGTCCTTCCACGCCCAGGCCGAGGACCGACCCGACTACGGTGGCCGTCACGAGCCGTCCGAGTACGGCATGATCGGCCGACTGCAGGTGATGTCGAGCGACCGACAGCTGTTCCGCAGCAGATTCACCCACGAAGACGGACCCGACATCAGCGGGCTGCTCAATCACTGCGTCACCGGGCCTGACGGCGCCACCACGGTGCAGACCCAACATCGGCACGCGTACGGCCAGCTCAAGGAGATCCGCAATCCCAGGACCGGCGAGCTGACCGACGGCCCCGACGGCACCGCAGCCATCCGATCCTACGACCGCGACAACAACCTCCGCGAGTAGACTCATCTCCGCAACGGCGTCAAGCACGGCTCAAGCATGACCAGCGAGCCTGACGGCTGCACCGTGCTTACCCAGTTCCAGCGCGGCGTGATCGCCGACGGTCCGAACCTGGAACCAGCCATCAAGACCACGCACCCGGACGGTTCGGTGACCCGTGAGCATCGCCCGAAGGGCGTGTGGGCGCGCACTATCGACTACGACAAGGACACCGGCCAGGTCACCTCGCAGAACGTCGCCGACAAGGACACCGGCGGCACCGTCCGCACCAACTTCGACGGTGCCGGCCGCACGGCCGCCATCCGCCTCGACGCGCAAGGCATCAAGCATGACGGCCCGAACGGCGAACCTGCTGTCGAATTCCGCCGGCCAGGCGGCACGGTCTCCTCCCACACCTGGTACACCAACGGGGCCTGGACGCGCACCCGCGACTACAACAGCGCTGGGGAGACGGTCGTCGAGTTCAACAACGGCTGACCGGTGGCTGCGGGGAGGACGCCGTGCACCCCGCGCATATAGAAGCCATGAGCACCCAGAGCATCGTCCGCGTTCCCGCCGGCATCAGCGACGGAACCCGCAAGGGCGGCCAGTTCGCCGCCCACGCGCACGCCGCGGACGACGGCGTGGAGCTAACCAGTGAGAGTAGTTCGCTACCGGAGTGGAGTGAGGACGAGCTCGAGGTCGACCTGGCCGACGCGCTGCAGGGCTGGACCTCCAAAATCCGCAGCGGGCAGACGCAGCGCATCACCGCGACCGAGGTGCTGGGCCTGCACGATCAGAAGGCGATGTTCGCCGCGTACGGATCGAACCGCGGCGACTTCCTGAACCGGCTCGCTTTCACCGCTACCGCCGAGAACTACACCGCCTTCGCCGGCAATCAGTACGAGCCGGAAGAGGAGTCGCGGCGCGGCAACCTTCGGGTGCACGTCGGCTTCAAGCAGATCGCCGACATCGACTTCGAGGAAGACGGACCGGACATCTACGGCCAGGTGCTCGCTGCGGCACCGGCCGCCTGAACCCCACGCATATCCAAAGACATGAGCACCCCGAAACCTGCGCACCGCCCGGCCGGCACCCCCGACGGCGGCCAGTTCGCGACCACCTCCCGCGCTGAAGACACCGGCGTGGTACTCGACGACGCCGTCACCCCGGCCGAGACCTCCACCTGGGAGAAGCTGAATGCCGCCTACGACGCGCGCAATCAGACCAACGGCGAGATCGAGCGGCTGTCCGCGCAGGAGATGGCAGACAACATCCGCGCCCGGTTCCCCACCGCGGTCAGCCTGCACCTAGAGGACTCCGATCAGGGCTCCCACTTCGCGGCGCTGCGCATCACCGACGCGGCGGGCAACACGCTGCACCACATAGGGGATGACGATGGCGATGACGACCAGGACGCGGACGGCGACCTGGACACCTTGGCCTCCAACTTCGACAACGACACTGTCTCCCCGCTGCTGACCAACTACGGCACCCGCCGGGCGCCCGACTACCGGCTGGACCTGGCGGGGCACGGCACCACACGTCCCGAGCTTCCGAAGATGGCCAGGTCCGAAGGCATGCAGGCCATGGTGGCGCCCATCAATCAGCAGGCGACCCTCGCAGAGCTCAGAGTCCAGCTCACCGGCACTCCGTCCTGGACCTCGACCTCGGTCGCCGATCAGGCACTCCCCCACGTTCCTCTGGCTGGCATTCATCCCAATACCCCGGTGTACGTCGACCATCCGGAGATCCAGGCCGGCGCAGTTCGCGACAAGGTTCTCAGCGCCGACGGGACGACCGAGTTCCGACGCCGCCGAGACGGGGTCCACCCGAACGAGCCGTACCAGATGCGGTTCCAGACCAGCCGACCGATCGACGACGACGAGATGCATCAGATGGCCGGCCTGGTGGGCTACGCCTACGCCTCCAAGGTCCGCGGGGAATCCCTCGACGACCCGGTTCGGGATAGCCCGTACTCGTTCGTCGTCTACGCCGACACCACCAAGTCGCGCCGAGACGACCTCGGCCAGGCTCTGGAGGAATTCGAGGCCGAACTGCCGAAGATGGTCCGTGACGGATCGCCGATTCGAACCACCGACCGCACCGGTCCGGCCGGCACTCGCGCGGTGCTGGGCCTGAACGATCCTGGCCTCACCTTTGAAACCTACTACGACAGCGTCGGCGGGGAGAACGCATGATGCTCGCCTCGGCGACCGACGTCTGCACCGCCGTCGACCAGAACACAGGCGACCTGTGCGGCAACCGCTACATGGGCGACAAGCTCCAGGGCATGGCCGCCGGCATGTGGTCCACAATGCCGGAATGGGCCCGGGTCGGACTGTGCGTGATCATCGCGGCACTGCTGATCTCGGCGATCATGAGGCTGCTCTCAGCGGTGTTCGCCCGGTCCATCGGCGTGGTTGTGGTGATCGCCGCGGTGGTGCTGCTGCACAACAAGCTGCCGATGGCCTATGACTGGTTCCGCCACCTGCCGTTCGTAAACGGGACCACGTGATCAGCAGGGGCCACGCCGTGGGGAAGGCACCGCCGACCCTGCGCATGTTCAACCAGGCTGAACAGCGGCGCCCTGTCGCAAGGTGGTCGGGAAGATCATCTGTGTCGTCGTCAGGCCGCTCATCTCGGTCGGCTTAAAACTGTTCATGGCCGACCCGCAGTTTCACATCTGGGCGACCTCGATGTTGCACTGCCCTGCGGGCGACGCACCGACCGATGACGACTCGGCGGCAGCCCTCGGCGGTAGCCATCGGCGATCCGGAGCAACTGTGCCGTCTCCTCGCGTCGAGTGCGAGCCGGCGGTAACACCTTCCCGGCCAGGACACGACCGTCCGCAGGCTGCTGCAGACTGACCAGACCGTCGGCGACGGCACTTCCCAACTCGGCCTCCGGCCGCGTGCTGCCTGAAATGGCATCTGCGCGATCCGCGTCCAGGCTCAGCCTGAACAAACTTTCAACAATCTCGATCCTGCGCCGGGTGGCCCGGAAGACGACCGCAGATCCAGGAATCCGAGTCTGCGGCGGCGGCAGCACGACTTGCGGCGCCATTCGCGTCAGTTCCCGCCACAGCGAACCCAGACGCCGATGCGTGTTCACGAGTTGGAAGCTGTGCGCGATGACCGACAACGCCGCCCCTACTGCTACGGAGAAGGACGCCAGATAAGCAAGGGCGAACCCCCATTCGCTCAATAGCTCTTCGGTGCGGTCGGGCAGCACGGTGACTGTGACCCGGATGATGTTGGTAATCGACGCCAGCACCCGCTCGATCGCGCCGGTACTGATCACCAGAAGGCTGACCCGCGGGAGCGCGGTGTCGCCGAGGATCGCGTGCTGCCAGCTCCGCTTCGCAAGCACCCCAGCCCAATAGATGAGGTAGCAGTCACTGACAACCACTGCCAACATCATGCTGCTCGACTGCAAAACCGCGACGTTGCTCAGGTGCTCATGGTGAATCGGTGACGCCGCCCAACCTGCCGTGTAAATCGAGGCAACCACCACGGCAGGTTTCACACGTCGAGCCACATCGGGCTGTCGGCCGAGAAAGGAGTCGAAGATGAGCAGCACCGACACCCCGACGGAAATCAGCACCAGATGCGCCGCCAGAATGCTGATGTTCGGGACGTGAAGCAGAAGGTCGATATGCCTCGCGTTCAACTGGAGTGACAGACTTGACACGAAAAGCGCAACGGCGGCCGTCAAGTACCAGCGAGGCCGGCTGGGAAATCTGAAGGTGGCCCAAAGCCGGACGATCGCCGACAGCCACGCCACCATGACCAGCGATTCAATCATCAAAAAGCGCCCGAGAAACCCCTGGCTTCAGCCAGGGGGAGGTAAGGGCGTGCTTCAGGCGTTCCGCTGGTTTTCGACATATTGCTTGACTACCTCCAGGGTTGCGCCGCCGACGGTGGCGACGAAGTACGAGTTGGTCCACAGCGTCGGGAGCTTGGACTTGAGCGAAGGGAACTCCTGGCGGAGCAGCCGCGACGACCTGCCCTTGATCTGCTTGACCAACCGATGGATACCGAACTGCGGGTCACAAGTGACAAGCAGGTGTACGTGGTCCGGCATTGTTTCCATCTCCACGATCGGCGCATCCCTTTCTGCGCACACTTCCCGGATGATCTCTTTGAGTCGCAGGTCGACAGGTCCGATGATGACCGGCCGGCGGTATTTCGGGCACCACACGACCTGAAAGGTGCAGCGGTACACGACGTTGTTGTTTGATCTGATCTCGTCCACACCCACACTATACAGCTAATAGTGGTATAGTGGTCGATATGAGCACCGAAACCGTCCGCTACAACTACCGGCTGCGGCCGGGAGTCGATGCTGAGCGGTCGCTGCTTGCCGAATGGCACCGCTGCCGGTTCCTCTGGAACGAGGCTGTCCACCAGCAGAAGTCCGGCCGGAAACCCACCTTCGTGAGACTGTCCAAGCTGCTCACCGAAGCCCGAAGCCAATTCGTTTGGCTGCGGGACGGATCGCAGGTTGCGCAGCAGCAAACCCTCCGGACCTACGGTCTCGCGCTCAACCATTCGTTCAACGTCAAAGGGCGCGGACGCCCGAAGGTCAGAAAGCGCACCGAGGCGTTGCCGACCCTCGAATACACCACCCGGGGCTTCTCGATCAAAGACACCCGACTGAGACTGCCGGGCGGGGTGAGCATCCCCGTGGTTTGGTCGCGTGACCTGTCGTCGGAACCAAAGTCCTGTCGCGTCTACCAGGACAGCATCGGGCACTGGTACGTGTCGTTCGTCGTCTGCCGCGAGAAGGCAGCGCTGCCCGCCGTTGACGGTGGCATCGGCATCGACTGGGGCGTGAGTACCACCGCGACGACCACGGACGCCGCCTACGACCTGCCGTACGGCGGCCATCGGAAACAGTGCGCCGCTGAGATGGCGAAAACTCAGCGGAAAATGTCCCGACGACGTCGGCCGCGAGGGCAGGTGCAGTCGAAGGGGTACCGCCGGGCGAAGTTGTCGGTCGCGAAGGTGGCCAAGAAGGCGCAACGACAGAACACGCACGCTGCGCGGGTGTGGTCGCAGCGGGTCGTGGCCGACCACCAACTGATCGCCGTCGAGGACTTCAAGCCGAAGTTCCTCACCAAATCGACCATGGCCCGCAAGTCCGCCGATGCGGCCATCGGTGCCACCAAGCGTGAATTGATCGAGTACGCCCAGCGGGCCGGCAGAACGGTGGTGATGATCCGGCCCGCGTACACGACAATGACGTGTTCCCAGTGTTTCGCAAGAGCCACGCAACGACTGGGACTCGCCCAACGTACCGTCCATTGCCCTGGTTGCGGCTACACCGACGACCGGGACAGGAACGCCGCCAGGACGATCTTGGCTGTGGCAGAACGAGGTCACACTAGCGTTGACGATGTAAGACACCAGTAGCCCTCCCTCGGGTCGGTTGCCGGCGCAATCTGAGCTACAAATCCCCCAGCTTCAGCTATGGGGAATCGTTAACATCGCGCTATCCCGTCGCGCTGGTGTCCAGGGCACGACCGTCAAGATCCAGTCGAGAGACGAACGCGGTGGCCACCAGCTCCGCCTCCTGCTCAGGCACGGCGGCAAACCCCAACTGACCGATGCGCGATCCACGCTCCGTGGACTGGCGGTGACCCAGCAGGATGTGAGCAATCTCGTGGACAACAATCGTCACCAGTCGGGTGCAGTCAGCGTTGCTGGTCACGAAGATGTAGTCAGTGGTGGCGGTCGCCATCCAAACGCCAGTCATCTCCGGGGGCATGTCGGACATCTTCACCATCATTCGACGGTTCAGATGGGCCGACAGACGCTGGAGGAAGATGGTCAGATTCCACGGCCGCGGCGTCAGCGCATTGAGCAGCGCAAGGACCTTTGCCTGCGGTGTGGATCGGGAGAATCTAGTCATGGGAGGCGCCCTTGAAAGCGCCCTGACCGAACACAGCGCGAGGGGTCGTCACGGGGATCCGACGCCAGTGGCGATGCGGCCGAACCGGACTGTATGACCCATCCCGAAATAACGGCCAGAGCTACGCGGAGGCCACGCCCCTATGAAAACCGGGACCGGGCTGAACGGTGTGCTGATCAAGAATGTCTTTGTGCTCGCTTGCCTACGGTTCGTAGCAGTCCCGAGCAAGGTTGGCATAACATTTTGTGAGGCGAATCACTTCTTGTCCAGCTAGGCCTGTAGCCGGATGAGCCCGCCGCAACAGTCACGCATTGCGGACATTGCGGACATTTCGTCGTAGGGCTGGCCGTCGATGTCCGAGACTGCGCGCGGAACATTGGCCAGGTCGCGCTCCGGGCAGGACCATCCATCCCATTCCAGGCCAGCGCGCCGTCGCATCAACGACTGCGCGGACAGCTCGGTGCCGGCGATCACCTCTTGCGCCAGGCTCACGATCCAGTCGAGGTATCGCCGCGTGCTGTCGATCAGATCTGGCCCTCCGACCGCTCCGTGGCCTGGCACAACCGTGACGTCGTGCCGCATCGCCAACGAATCGAGCTGATCGATCCACTGGGTCACCGATCCAGAGAAGGCCAGGGGTGTCACCTGGTTCCAGACCAGATCGCCGGCGAACAGAATCCGCTCGGCGGGCAGATGAACGTACACGTCGCCGTCCGTGTGGGCAGGAAACGGCAGCGCCGTTACCTCCGCCTCAAGGCCGCCCAGGTCGAAGATATGGGTGCCGGTCAGCGGTTCGCAGGACTTCGGCGGACTGACGGCGCCCCAGTCAGGAGTGTGCAGCAAACCTGGGAAGGTCTGAATCCCCAGCGTGTGAATCTCCTCGCACGCCTGACCCGAGGCGTGCACTGCTGCGCCGGCTGCCTCGACGAGACCGGCACCGTTGGCGTGATCGCCATGCGCGTGGGTGAGGACCAGTAGCATTTCCGTCTCGCCGACACCTGCGGTCTGGGACATCCCAACCGCTTCCATCATCTCCAGCGTGCGGCGCTCACTGGCGAACGTGTCGATGACGAGGGTGGCCTTGGTTCCGGTCACCCACCCGGCGTTGTTGACAAACCAGCCGCCATCGGGCCGCAGCGCGGCATTGACCTGTGGGGTCAGTGCCTTGAATACGATGTCAGCGCTCATCTACCTGCTCTGATCAACTTCCTGGTCTCCTGGGCGATCCTGCGGACGGAGCCGGATCATCACCTGACTGACCGCCATCTCGCCCTCGTCAATCGATAGTCGCACGGCCGCCAGCTCGGTCTTGATCCATCCGGACCCCGCTGCGCACCGAGCCTGGGTGACTGAAGTTCCAGGCGAGGGTGCAATCGCCGCGCCCTGCAGGAACGCTCTGACCCGAGTCCGGTCCTCCGGGTGCACCGCGGAGATGAACAGCCCGTCCTGCGGCATGTCCAGCCCGACGCGTTCCCAGGGGGTGTTGTTCAGCATGACGCGAAGGTCGCCACTGAGGTTGGCGACGCACACCGGCGCAGGATTGAGCATCAACGCCGCGTCGAGGTACTGCTGCTGGTTGAACTGCTCATCTATGCCCAGGTAGTGACCGTCGACCCGCACCGTGACTCCACGGAACCAGGCAACTGTGCCGTCCTGGTCAAAGTATGTCCGGCCGGCGAGCCGCAACCGTTGGATGGCACCGGTGTCAGCCCTGGAGATCCGGAACAGGTGGATCTGCAGGTCGGCCAAGCGACCGGTCTGGAACCGTGCCAGTACCTCCATCAGTGCAGGAAATCCGCCCGACTCGGTCAGGCCGAACCATTCCGGAGCCTCCCAGAAGCTCTGCCCGGCGGGCGGCGCCGGGTACCCGTAGACGCGGAACAGGTCTGGAGTCCAGTGAGTGCGCAGTTTTGGCGCGTCCCATTCCCAGGCGCCGATCTCGGGCCGGCGGTCTGGCCGACGCCCTTCCCTCACATAGCAGGCAAGTACCGCATGCACGACCCCCGATGGTCCCAGGACCGGTTCTGATTGCGCCTGATATTCGATGCCTGCTTCGGTGAACGATTTGGTGGCCGGTTCGCCGGTGCTGGCGGTCTGAGTCAACAACGGCAGCAGGAAACGACGTCCGAGCGAGTTCAGCTGGGTACGCGGCGACTGCCCGTTGAACAGTGACTTTCCGATGCTCAGCAGGCGGCCCTGAGCTTCGACCAACACCCATTCCCCGGCGCGGTACTGACCCGGTTCGCGGTCCGACTGGCCCACGTCGGCTACTTACCCATCCCGGCGCCACCATCGACACCGACGACCGCACCGGACATGAAGGTGGCTCTTGAGACCCACTCCACCACCTCGGCGATCTCGTCCGGTTCAGCGAAACGGGCCAGCGGTATCTGCACCCGCATCGCTTCTCGTTGCGCATCGGTGAGTGTTGCGGTCATCTCCGTTTGTGTGGGTCCGGGCGCGACCACGTTGACGCGAACACCGCGCGAACCCAGCTCCAACACCATCGACCGGGCCAGCCCGACCAGGCCAGCCTTGGAGGCCGCGTAGTTCGCCTGCCCGGGGGCGCCTGCTGCGCCGGCCGCGGAGGAGATGAAGACGATGCTGCCGGCCCGGGCTTTCATCATGGCCATCGTTGCGCGGCGAGCCACCCTGAAGGCACCTGACAGGTTGGTGTCCAGTGTCAGATCCCAGTCGGAGTCATCCATTCTGACCAGCAGCTTGTCCGCGGTTACCGCCGCGTTGTAGACCACGATCTCTGGCTTCCCCAGCTCCGTCTCGACCTGCGTGAACGCGCCTTTGACAGACTCGGCGTGGCGAACGTCGCAGATGACGGGCAGCACCCCGCTCACGTCGTCGGGCAGGCTCAGTCCGCCACCTCGGTGGGTGCCGGCCACCGTGTCCCCGGCCCGCGCATAGCGAGCAGCGATGGCCGCCCCGATTCCGCGGGAAGCGCCTACAACCAGTACGACAGCCAATGTCTTTGCCCTCACGATCGTGTGCCAACACTTTCGGTCTACAGTCCGCGCACTGTTTGCGTTCAAACGGTGACCGTGCGCGAACGATACCCGCCGAAATCGTGGAAGCCGGCTGACCGCAAGCCGGAACTGTCGCATTGCCACTTCCTAGCTACCGACTGTTGCCACGAGGGCGCCTGCGCCCACCCGCTCACTTCCCACGCTGTCCAGGTTGGCCACGATAATTGCAGTTATGGTCACTGGGCGTTGACGTCTCAGCGCCTGCCCATACCTGCCCGCGAGTGGCGTTAGCGCCCCAACCGCGCGACTGCGGAGACTGTGCTGTGCTCGGTGACAGTGGCAGGATGACGGAGGTCTGATGCCCGACACACCCCAATACAGGGAGCCGATCCATGCGTAGCAAGGTCCAATCCATCACTCCGAAGAAAGCCGCCGAATACCTCGAGGTGAACACCGCCAACCGGCCGCTGTCTCAATCGACGGTGAAAGGGTTCGCCGAGGCCATGTCCCGCGGCGACTGGATGGTGACCCATCAGGGAATCGCTTTCAGCAGCACAGGTGTGCTCGTCGACGGCCAGCATCGGCTGGCGGCGGTCGTCGAAGCCGATATCCCCGTCGAGATGACCGTTTTCACAGATGTCAATGACGCAACGTTCGACGTGCTTGACACCGGGAAACGCCGTAACGCAGCCGATGTTCTTGCGTTGGAAGGTGAGAAGTCGGTCACCATGCTGGCCGCGATGGTGCGAACCGTGTGGCTGTATGAAAACCGGCCGGATCTGACGTGGTCCGGGGGTGCGGCGGCGGTCACCAATCATCAGATCGTGACGACGCTGGCCGCACATCCGAAATTGCGGGATTTCATCGTGGTGGGCGACCAGCTCGCGGCCGCCATCGGGATGATTAAAAGTGCTGCCGGCGCAGCCAGCTATCTTGTCTCCCAGGCCAATCCGAAAGCCGATTTGAGCGCCTGGTTCGAAGGGGTGACTGAAGGAGCTGGGCTGCCCAAGGGTGACACCCGCCTGATGCTGCGGCGGGTGATGTTCAACATGACGCGTAAGCACGAGGGCCAGCCGAAGCGCCGCCGCGATACCCGCGAGCACGTCGGGTTGTACTTCAAGGCGTTCAATGCCTGGGCCACCAGCGAAACGCTCGGTCAGCTGCGCTTCGCCGGACGCGACCCACTGCCAGCCATCGCAACCCTCGGTACCGCTCCGGTGGGAAACGAGCGTGCCGACGAGGCTGCAGTCGCCGCCAGGAAGGCTGATGAGGTAACGACGTCCAGCAAGAAGAAGGCCGGCTGACGAGGGCGCGGATAGCGCTCTCAAGCTCAGCCATTTGGCTTGGGCCGACCTTGAAGGCGAACGATGGCCGCTGGTAGCGGATGGCTGGCAGCTTCGTCCGGGTAGGCCGCGCACCAAACGTGGAAGACCGGATTGGCAGTCATGGTGGTCAGTGTTTCTTCGACCGCCGCCAGCAGTATCTCGGATTGAGCAGCGAAGAGCCGTTCGCCGGAGTCCGCGCTTGTTTTCAGCCAATCGACCACTTCCGCAACCGGCTTGTGAAGCTCGGCGAGGCGGTAGATGGCTCGGACCCAGCCTGTGACTGCTGCGTCGGTATCGGCGTAGCCTTCAAGGGCGCTGACGGCGGCTTCCGCGAATCCAGGCCAAGCCCGGGACAGACCGCTCAGAGTGTGCGCGTTGGCGTTGTCGACGGCCATCGTCATATTCTTTGCGATAAGGACGATGCGACCGACGCGGTCGGCCTGCGCGCGCGATGCGATTCCCGAAAGTTTCGTTGTCGGATCGCAAAAAGCTGGCAGCGGACCCAGGCCCGGAATCAGGTGGCCACCAAGGATCTTGGGCAGCTTCAGCGACTCAGGAATCCCCCCTTCCGTCATCGATGTCTCATCAATCGGCATCCTCGTCTCGGCGGAGACGCCGGTTGAGAGATGGACAATCCTCACGATTTCCTCCGATGCTGGGTGACGAGACGAGAACATCAGCCGGTTCCCTTCTCCATCTGATGTCAGTAGACCCTCATCCTCGAGGGTTTGAGCGGCCCGTCCTGCCGCGAATTGGCTGAGTCCGGCGAGATCGCCCAGGTATTTGCGTGTCTCAGGACGTGGGAGCGCACTCACCGCCGCTACGAGGAGTAGCCCCGTCGATCCGGCGAGGTACTTGAAAGCAGCGAGGTTAACGCGCGTCAGCGATTGCGGCATCCTTCGATAGTACCAGCCGCTAGATTAACCTGCGCATGGCGCTAGTCCGATAACCTCCGGCTGCGCTTCGTTCCACGCGTTGACCAGATCGCTTCCTCTTCGGCTTCGCGCTGCCGATCGTGAAAGGCCATCAGCTTGATCGGGTCGGTCGGGATCTCGGCGGCGGTCGGCAGTGTGACCGCATCGTCCTCGCCCCGTTGCGACTTGGCGAACCGGCCGCCGTCGGGGACGCCGGCTTGGACACGAGACTGCGAAGGGTTGCTCATACTGGGGATATGCGGCGGGTGATAGGGGTCATGGACGACCGAACTTCCCCGCTTCGCGGAGGCAGGGAACGGCTGGCGCAATGATCATGTTGGACCCGCTGACCCTTGCCGATCGCAGGCCGGTCATCGACCCCGACTACACCACGTAACTTAGGCTTTCTCGCCTCCGCCGGAGGGAGGCCGCAGGCCACTCGCCGCGCACGATCAGCGCGGCCGGAAACCCACCAACCGAAGTTAAACATATCGCATACAGTCACTGCTAGGTAAGGTCACAACCCCAACGGGCTCCGGTACTTAAGAAGAAGGATTACAACAGCTAGAAATCTCTACTGAGCGCTATCTTCGCCGGTGCCTTTCCGCTTCCTCTCGGAATTCTCAGATACGTTAGTGTTGGCTGGGCGATCGTTACGCGCCGTCACTATCTGAAAGATATACATCCGTCTGGCTAGACTTCAAGATCCAAGCAGTTAAACGGCTTGAAATTGACTTAATGTCGAAAAGTGATGAAAAACATCGGCATGGCGACACCGTTGCGGCAGACCAAGACGCGCAGTCGACTGCTCGCGGTGGTGTGCTCGGTGGCCGTTGTGGGTTCAATCAGTTTGACGGCACCATCAGCAGCAGCCGTACAACCCTCGATGCGCGCAGCAACCGCCGCCGCGCCGATGTCCCTACCCACCGACAGCAGCACCGGGAACTCCGGCGACTACGCGACCGACGCGTTCGGCGATCCATGGGATTTCAACAACGCCGAAGACTTGACGCCCCACATGCGCGGTCTGAGCGTCGGCATCTCCGGCCTCTCGGAGGGGCCCATCACTGCCACCAATTCCGTGCTGAGCGGCACAGCGACACCGAACAGCTACCTGGTGCTGGCGGCAACCCTCTCGAAAACGTTGCCGTGGGGCCGGGACACACAGAACTATCCCATCAACGCCAACAGGTACACCCAGCTCACGATGTCCATGTATTCCTCCCGGTCCATGGCGGCGGGGGTGTTTTATGACCTCTGCGGCGGCGCTTCCAGCAGCTGCTACAACGGATCGCCGTTCGGAGTGTCGGCCGGCTGGCACGTCTACACCATGGATCTCACGAAGGCCACGACCTACTACGCCACCCACCAACGCTGGGGCGGTTCTGCGACCATGGTGAGGCTAGGTTTCAATCCCTCCGCTGCGACCAGTTTTCAGATCGACTGGATACGGCTGGGTTCGGCAGGCACGACGGGGCTCAACCCGGCCCAACCGCAGTTGACGATCACCAAACCATCTGCTGTGAGCGGCGCAGACTATGCGACAACCGTCCGTGGTCGGCCTTGGAATTTCCAGGCACCTGGGGATGTCACGTTGGGCGGCATCGGTGATGCGCACTATTCGTCGGCTGGTCTACGGGCCAAAAACATCGTGACTACGGCGATTCCGCGCGGAAACGATCCGCACATCGGGCTTCCGTTGCCCACGCCGATCGTCGGGTCCAAGTACAGCCAGTTTTCGGTGGACGTCTGCTACGACGGCGCGTTCGGCCTGACTGACAGCCCCGGCGGAGGTATGAACGGCAGGGTGATCTGGCAGATCGCCGGTGAAACGTTTCTCCGGAGTTCACAGGATTTTCTGGTGTTTCCCGGATGCCAGCTGATCAATATGGATTTGTCGGTTGCGGCGAATGTGGTGGAGGACGAGGCGGACGCGAGCGACCCGGGTGGTTTTCGTGGCTTCGCGGGGCGGTCGATCGTCTCAATCCGCTTCGACCCCGACGAGGATCCAGGCACCCGGTATTTCAGTGTCCGCAGCATCAAGCTGGCCGCGACTGATCGAGGGGTCGGCGGGTTTCCGATCCAATTCAACGACCGGAACTGGCGAACGGGAACAACAGCGGATATTTGGCTCGACCCGACGGGCACGGGGACGTCGCTGCGGCAGATCGCACGAGGTGTTCCCACCACGTCCGGCGGCAACGCCTTCACTTGGCGGGGTCGTGACGTCGGAAACGGGGTCGTGCCCAGCGGAAGTTACTTCGTGAAGGTTCGATTGAGCAGCGGTGGAGTGCAGACCGCTGTTTATTCGACGGGCCGGTTCGTTCTGACCGCCACTCCGTGACCGACGCTCGACAACGACGGCGCCTACGATCTGATCATGGCCGTGGCCGCTGACTATCTCATCGACGTGCGCGAGATCGCCGAGCCACTCGCAGGCGAAGTATTGGCGGCGTGACCGGACTCGAAGCGCAATCCGTCGCCGCTCAGCTCCGCGCGTGGGCCGAGGGCATGTATCCGATCGAGGCGGCCCGCGAAGCTCCACTACCCAGCTTGATCGACGGCCGGTTGAGCCGGTAGTCGACCATCTCGCCGCCCTCGGTCGTCCGGTTCTGCGCTTGCCCAGGATCTCCACCTCGAACCGATCTTCCAGTCCGAGCCGGGCCAACCGCCGGTTCGCCATCTCGACCTTGTGGTCGACCTCGGGCATCCGGGATGCCAGAGCGGGTGCGCGCCGCAGATGTGCGCGGTGTCCGACGAGGTCCACTGCCCGCACTAATCGCACCGGTCGGTGTCATCCGCCCGGTCGTTGCGTCCAGGGTGATCGAGGATTCCTCGTGCGTCGTCCCGGTGAACTGTCCGCTGCTCTGAACTCCGGCGGCCACCCGCAGCTGGCCCGTCATGACGCCAATCCGCGCTCCCGGACGCTTTTGCTGGCGGCCAACCCGACGACGCCTTCCTCCTGCGCCAGGAGGTGAACAACTTCCGGTCGCGTCGCCGCGTTACCGGCAACATTCTTTCGAACCCAGTGGGATTCATCGCGGGCCATCCGCTCCAGGTCGGCGGACTCGGTGTTGGTGTTGCCCGCGGCGGCGGCCCGGACGCCAACTTCGTCGTCGCGCGACAGTCCCGCCAGGACCGCCGGCGCCGCGTTCGGGTTGCCGGCCGCGGCGCGCCGCACCTGGTTGTCGCCGTCGTCGGACAGCGCTCGCAACCAGGGACTGGGCAGGCTCGGGTTGCCGGCCGCGTGCTTTCGGACCCAGCCGTCGGGTTCGGCGGCGAGTTGGGAGATCACGTCGACGGGCGCGGATGGGTTGGCCGCCACCTGCGCACGGACGTGGTTGTCGGTTAAGGTGTCGGTGGACAGACGCCGCAGGGCGGCCTCGGGTGTGCTGGGATTGCGCGCCACTCCGGCCATCGTGAAGCCAGAACCGCGCGACATGGACTCCAGGTCCGCCGCCGGGGTCTTCGGGTTCTGCGAAAGGCTCGTTCGCACGTCGGAGTTGCGCTCACTCTCGACCATGCGGTGCAGGGTCTCCGAGGGTGTGCTGGTGTTCCGAGCCGCCGCGGCCCGCACCCCCGCACCTTCGTCCAAGGACATCTCGTTCAGCGTTCCGGGGTGCACGTTGGCATGCGCTGCGATCGCGTACCGGGCCTGGTTGTCGGTGGTGGTGGACTTCAGCCGCGCCAGGGCTGACCCCGAGGACCGCGGGTTGTTGGCCAGTGCCCGCTGCACCTTCACGTCACCATCGGCGGCCAGGTAGTGCAGGGTGTCCCTGCCGGTGGCTGCGTTGTTCGCCACCCGCTCGCGCACGGCGGCCAAGTTGCTGCCAGCCAGGGCATGCAGCTCCGCATCGTCGACGGACTCCTTGGCCTTGGCGATGTCGTCGGTCGCCTGCAGCTGCACGACGGTTGCGGACCCGGGCGCGCCGTCGGACAGCGGCACGTAGGCGGCGATCGGGATGCCGTCGGCGTTGCTGATCAGGATGTTGCCGGCGTCGTCGCGCTGTGCCTTGAGCTTGGACCAGCTCAGATGCGAGCCACTTTCGGCGCGCGACCCTGGTTTGCCGGTGGTGATCATCTCCGTCGAGGTCTGCTTGGTGACGGTTCGGACGTCCGGCTCGGCTTGGTCTGCACCGTTGAGGTACACAACCTGCACCCGCTGGCCTTCGGGGAGATCCCGGCGGGCCTGCGCGACGGTCATCGACTGCGGATCGGCGCCTACGACGACCGGGTCGTAGTCCGGGGCGGTACTGGGCTCTGTGTGGTCGGACAGCATGACACTGGATTCGTCGTGCGGATGCGCGGCGTACTGGCCGCCGGTGGGTACTCCTGCTGTCACGCGCTGAATGCTCATACCGTCGATATGCGCGGGCGGGACTGCAGCTTCTGGCGGCCCGACGGACTGAGCTTGCCGCGACCTGCCGTGGTTCATGCCTCACCAAAGTGAGGCTCGCCGGATAGGCAATGTATGGACCATCAGACTGCGCTGCGGCGCCACTCCCCCGCTTCCGCCAGCCTGGCTACTTGGCGGCCGTCCAGGGGGTGGCCGGCATGACCGCCGTCGAGCTGGCCCCGGTAAGCCTCGGCCGGGTGTACACCACCGGTGGCGCCGTCTACATCCGCGACCTGGCGACCGCCGACCCTGACCTGCTGAACCTGGTCGAGAACGCGAGCGACCCCGAGTCGGTCGTGCAGCACGCGCTTTCCACCGGGGCCCGCGCCCTGGCCATCGCTCAGGCCAGCGTCGACACCCGCATGGTCGAGGACTCCTTCGCCAAGCTGCAGGCCGGCCTTCAGGCGCAGATCGACGGCGCCGGCAGTACCGTCTCGGCCGCCACCGGCGACCTGCTGCATCACCCGACGACGGGTGTCGCAGCGAGCCTGGCGCTATGGCGGAGCAACATCGAGGGTTTGATGGACTCCACCTTCAACCCGGACCGCTCGACCAGCGCCTTCGGCCGGCTGGATCAGATCCTGGCGGCCGCCAACCAGGACCAGCTGGCAGCGACGCGGCGACTGCTCAACCCCGACGCCGACGACTCCCCCATGGCCCGATTGGCAGCGACCGTGCAGAGCCAGATCACCACCGTGCTGCAGGCGGTGGCTTTGCTCAGCGACAAGGTCGCAGCGGACAGCGCCGCCAAGGCTGCCGTGTCGGCCGCGATGGAAAGATCCGCCGTCAAGGGTGAAGATTACGAGCAGAAGGTCGTCCAGGTCGTCACCGCGATCGCCGCCGCCCGCGGTGACATCGCCGAAGGCACCGGCCGGGCCACCGGCAGCACCGGCGGCCTCGTCGGCGACATCATCGTCGCGGTCGACCCCGCCACCATCCGCGGCGCCCGCGGCATCTACGTTCTCGAATGCAAGGACCGCAAGCTATCCGTGCGCGCCATCCTGGACGAGCTACAGGAGGCCGCCGCGAACCGCGACGCCCAGGCCGCGATCGCCGTGTTTTCACTCCCAGAGCACTGCCCCGTACCGGATCCGTTCACCATCTTCGACAACCGGGCGATCGTGCTCTACGACAAGAACGCCCCGGACCCCTCCGTCCTGCGGCTGGCCTGCATGTGGGCCCGTTGGGTCGTGCAACGCGAGTCCCAGCCCGGCGATCAGCAGGTCGATGTCGACGACGTCCGGGCGCTACTGGAGGACGGCCGTCGGATCCTGGGGCGCCGAGCCAACATTCGCCGAGCGCATTCCCTCGCCGCCAGAAAGATCCAGGAAGCCGGCGAGCAGGTCGACGAGATGCATGACGGCTTCAGCGAAGTCATCGAGAGGATTGAGCAGTCGCTTACCAGATAGGCTTAGCCCGGCGGACTCAGCATCACACGGGAGCCTCGAAAGTTGATCGCTGCCCTCGCCTAAGCAATTGGTTACGTCTGGCCGAGCTCTTACACATAAATTCGAGCCTCGTTCACATTGGGCTCTATGTGTCGGTAAAGTATTGTTGGTTTCGACGAACCAACTACTCTTTGGCGGAGCGCGACGTTCATGGCGGATAACTTGATCGGCGCGACCGCACCTGAAGGCCTCGTGGTCATGGATCCGGCACTGAGGCCGGTTCCATTAGCTCCGCGGGCATCCACACCGCCCGCCCAGCGGGTATTCCACGCGACTAACGAGAAGCGCGAATCCGGCTTCACCCGGTTCACCGTCTACGAGCGGGTCATAGTCGACCGAGCCGCCCACTCGAGCTACCTGTGCGCGAACTGCGACACCCGCTTCCAGGCGGGCCGCCCTGTGCCCTACTGCTCCTTGGCATGCAAGTGGCAGGCCAAGACGGTGCGGGCCTTCCGGTCCGCCTTCGACACTTACGGCCGCGATACGCTGCCGGCCGACGTCGAACAGGGCCTGCGCATCAAGATGGCCATGGCCCTGTCCGGCGGGTATGACTCCGCCGCACGTCACCTGCCCGCGGCGGCACGCCAGACGATCATCGAACGAGACGGCGGTCGATGCGTGCTGTGCGACGCTCCTGGCAACGAGATCGACCACATCGATGGTGACAGGTCGAACCCGTCAAATCTTCGGCTGCTGTGCCACTCCTGCCACGCTGGTATCACGCTGTCGCACTGCGACCACCACGAAGACCTGCGTACCGATACGGAGGTCGACGCGCTGTTCGACCAGCTGACCGCCCGCATCGATCAGGTGACGCCTTCCCGTGCTTGCGACGCGGCCGACTGGGCCTCCACGAGGCGCACCTGGTGTTGACCGTCATGGTGCATGACGGTCAAATCGCCGCTCTCGCTGCCGATGACGCCGACTGGCCAGCAGGCAGGCTGACGGTATCGGCGGCCCGGATCCAGGTTTTCGCGCGTGGTCAGCCCGGCGATGGACTCATCCAACGCGGCCACGTTCTGTGACGGGTGCGATCATTTGACCGCCGGCAGGGAGGCCTGCGCAGGCCAACGAGATCGGTCGCAGTCGTCCCGTAGGTAGTACGCCAGGTTCAGCCATCGCCCCGCAGTTCGCCCACGCCGAGGGCCACTACCTGGACGACGGACAAGAGGCCCACACCGTGACCAACGACGCAGACCTCGCCCATCACGCACACGGCGTCAAGGAATGGGCGCTGGATCCCGCTGCCGCAACAACTCTGGAACATCTCAACCGACCTGCTTCGCACTTGACTCCACACCTGAGAATGTCACGCCGGTGGGGGGCGTCGGTGGGCGCAACGCCAACGTCCCGATAGCCGATGGGCCAGCGGAACCTGATGGGCCCTCACCGGCCGTCGTGGTCACGGTGCTGATGTCTGTCTTGATCGCTCCGACAACCTGAGTGGTAGTCGTAGGTATCGCGGGCATATGGGTAGGAGCGATGGCGGCCACGAGCTGATGATGGTCGTTGACCAAGATTTGCATCCGTGGGGAGTTTTGGTCGTTGCATTCGCATCGGTAGGCTCGGCTTCCGCGAAGGAGCCGCCATAGTCCCAATCGCTGTGCCGGGGGTAACCGTCATGGCTTCGTTAGGATCTTGGTACGGACCCACTCGACAACGGTGATGGCTATGTGGAGAACGGCTCGAGCCTCCTCGCGGGTCGGCACACGATGATCTGCGCCTTGGTGACGGTCTGGGTTCACCCAGATAAAGTGAAGCATCTGCTCGAACGCCGTCATCGGTACTACTCGCTTTGTCGGATCCGTTGCATTGTCGCGGAGATGCAACGTGAATTGGGAGGGAGCACCGCGCAACGTGCCGACGACACCACCCATGGTTGCCTGCCCAATGACTATCGGCTTGAGCACTGCCTCGCAAGCCTTAATACAGTCGTCCCAGGCAGCGGAGGGATCTGGGTGCAGGCCGTACACCGCTGTCCATGCCGCTTGGAGGTGCTCGCTTGCACTGTCCTCGACTGAGACCACGTTCGCGAACTGAATGGTCTCAGTAGGCGAGACACGTCGTACTAGCGACCGGCCATGTTCCGAAACCGCCCAGACTGAGGCGCCAAGGGTTAGCGTGTTTTGGAGCGAAGGGACTGCAGCTTCGTTGTCGTGCAGTCTCAGGCTCAGATCAAGCACGTCCAAAAACTTGTCTGGGTCAGAGTAAAGAGTGTTGAACAACGCGGATGCATAATCATGATTTCCTGGATCTATACGAAGGCGTAGCGCCATGGCCTCTAGGCGGGAGTTAGCGGCTTGTCCATTCCTTTGTACGGCGACGTATTTGCTAAACCAAGCTCGAAGCGGTGTCCTCATGTGGTCGGGTATGCCTTCGAATGGCCCCGTGTCATTCCGACTGCCACTGCGTGCCGATAGAGGCTGCCAACTCGTCATGCACTGAGTGTCTCAGATCCAGTTGACACGCAGCCGAGCACCCGTCCCCATCCGGCACGGAAGGACGGGTCCAGGGAGCCAACCATCACAATTGGTAGTTGCGAGTCACTACCATCCAGCCTGCTCGGTTTGGACGCATCACTTACTTCAAACCTGGATCTTCGTTGGCGGCCGGTAGGGCTCCGTCAAGCTCGATCTGGATTCGGGCGGCGAGCAGGTGGAGCGCGGCGACGAGGTTGCGGCCACCCAGGTCGCGGGCTTCAGCCTCGTAGTCGATGAGCTGACGGACAGCGATGGACTTGTTCGGCCGCGACAGCGCCGACCACGATTTGTTGATGCGGTTGTAGGCGGCTTCCAGTTCGTCGAGGGTCACAAGGTCTCCGGATGTCACGTCGGGATTTCTGGCTCATCAATACCAACAAATAGCTGCAGTGTTGCGACGACAGCTAGAAACCGCCAGAACAGAACCGGCCAACTAATTCGACAAGTGACACCGATGCGGTGAAGTTGTTGGCTCGAGCTCACCAGAACCTGATCTGGGAACGTGTCCGGCATACGCTGCGCCTACGGTCGGCGTTGAACAAGTTCTTTCCCATTGCCGTGCAGGCGTTCCCAGATCTCGCCGCCACCGACGCACTGATCCTGCTAGCGGCGACGTACCCGATGCCGGGACCAAACAGCTGATGGCTGTCGCCCAGAGTCAGCACCTTGATCTCTGTCGCAGACTTCGCCTGCGGGAGATTGCGGACAAGCCAAGGATCTCGCTGCGCCTCGAGAGATGGCCGAGTGCGAGTCCACCGGTCACCCAGGGTGTCGTTCACGGACTTATCCGCCAACACCGGTGGGCACGTACCTTGTCCTGGACGTGGTGTCGACGGGCAGCCTGGAGGGCGGAGACCACCTGGCTGAGGGTGAGTCTTGCTGCTTTGGCCGGGTTGGGGGCTCGGCCTAGCATCCAGCACCAACCAGGTGCGCCTGTGGGGGGCGGCTGAACATTTTGATCGGACATTTCCTGGCCGGTCACCCCAACTCCAGGATCGGCGCGATCCTCGAGGCGGTGGGCAACGAACGGGCCACGGTTCGGTGGCATCTGCAGGAGCTCGAGGCGGCCGCCGTTGTGACGGTCGATCTTCTGCCCGGGCCACGCCAGGGTTCATCGCCCCAGTACAGCGTGAACCGGGAGCGGTGGTTCGAGATGGGCGTTCGTCTCATCAGCTACCTGCCTTCAGCCTTCGCCGCTCGCAACCTCCCGTTAAGCCGAGCCCAGTCCCGCTGCCTCCACGACCGCGGAAGCCCTTTGCGCCGCCGGTCGAGGATGATCCGGCCGCGCCGCGGGTGTACTGGGCGGGTCCCAGTCGCCCGTCGTGGTCCAGGTTCGGCCAGGACCTGACGAAGTTGGTCGCACAGTCCGCACCGGACATTTTCGTGGTGACCTACACCGAACCCGGCCTGGGCCCGGTGAAGTTCGGCCACGTGGTCGTGCAAGGTCAAGATCTGCGGATCGGCCCCGGACAGCCGCTGGTGCTCATTGATCCGGTCGATCCATCCACGTGGCGGGTGGGACCCCGAAAGCGCCGAACGCAACATAATTCGCCGCTATCATTGGCCGGTCGCGTCAGTTGCTCTCCCGGCGGCGGGAAACCGTCCGGCCCAGGAGGTACGCGCCTGCGTCAACGCCCGAACTGCCCGCACGGCCGCCGCAACTAGGGGCGGCGGACACGAGGGGCGGCGGACACGAGGGGCGGCGGAGAAGCCGACGCAGGCCGCGTCGACGTCGCCCGGACCCAGTCGGCCCACCCCCCCCTCGGGGGAGAGCCAGCAATCCAGGTCAGCGGGACCCTACACTGCGGTGAGCAGTCAGGAATCTAGCTACTGGTTCGGGAGGTTCAAAATGAGTGCAGTTCTGCTCGGGGGCATAATCGCGTTCGCGTTGTCGCTACTGTTGACCGGTATTGCCATTCAGCGATTCCGCGCATGGGGTCTAGGTCAAGAGATTCGTGACGATGGCCCTGCATCTCATCTGGCTAAGCGCGGCACCCCCACTATGGGAGGCACCGCGATTATTGCTTCCGCAGTCATCGGATACTTTGGATCCAAGCTGTTCACTTGGAGCGCGCCCTCGATCTCGGGGTATCTTCTAACATCACTCCTTGTAGGAATGGGTGTTGTCGGTTTTTGTGATGACTATCTCAAGATTTATAAGAAGCGTAGTCTTGGATTGCGCGCAGGAGCCAAGATGACCGGGCAGGCGCTTGTTGCAGTTGGGTTCGGCTTCTTAGCTCTCTCTCTTTCCGCCAATAAAGGTGACGCTGCTCTCGTGTCCCAGCAGCTGTCATTCGTTCGAGACATCGGACCGCATCTAGGGTGGGTCCTAGTTCTGGGCCTCATTTGGCTCATGGTGACTGGAACGAGCAATGCTACAAACCTAACGGACGGACTGGACGGACTCCTGGCTGGTGCAGCCGCAGTAGTCTTTGGCGCTTACGCCATAATCGGGGTATGGCAGAGCAACAACATGTGCACCTCTACTAGGTTCGACCCCGGATGCTACGAGGTACAGACCCCTCTTGAAGTGTCTATTTTTGCGGCGGCGATGGCTGGCGCATGCTGCGGCTTTCTCTGGTGGAACGCCTCGCCAGCTCGTATATTCATGGGAGATACCGGCTCGCTTGCTCTTGGCTCAACAATGGCGGGGTTAGCAATCCTGAGTAAGACAGAACTGCTACTAGTTGTTCTTGGCGGACTATTTGTGATGATTACGATGTCGGTAATCGTTCAGACCACCTGGTTCAAGGCTACTCGACGATTCTCTGGATCCGGAAAGAGACTATTCAAGATGGCGCCAATGCAACACCATTTTGAATTAAGTGGCTGGACTCAGGATACCGTAGTCATTCGGTTCTGGATTTTAGGCGGAATTAGTGTTCTTGCGGGGCTCGCGATCTTTTACTTCGAGTGGCTATCACACTGACGCTCTGTAATAGATGTTGATCACCGGGTCTGCCACTCCAACACCTACAGACGGTTAATTTCTGGCGGATCGGGCGGTTCGCCAGGCATGAGGTTGACCACGGTCCGCACAGCCACAGCAACAGCCTTGGTGATGAGGTACACGAGGAAAATCACGACGGTGATGTTACGGAGGCGGCGCTCGGCTCAATTTGAAGCAGGGCGTCGATGGCCCGTGGATCGTCCTCGACAGGCCGGACATCGCTGGGTGACCGCGGCCATGTCTCGTCGGGTCCACAGCAGACGGGTTCGCAAGCGGATCGCTGAAAGAGACGGGATGTACTCCTTCGCTCGCTTGTGGACCTCGCTTGTCACGGGGGTCGCTTTTCAGATGGGTGCGTTGAGGTTCCGTGATGGCTTGAGCGAAGAGGCCCGTTGGTGGGTCAACTTCTGCTTGATCATCCTGGCGGTCCTCCTCGCTGTGGGTCTGCTAGTGCTGGGCTGGCATTCGTAGATCCCCGACGAGGTGCAGCTCCGCGCATGGCCGGTATCACGCCGGCAAGACCGCGTCATAAGCAACCGATCTAGACATCCGTGATCGGTCAGCGGTGGCTGGCCGGGCGACGAAGGCTAGGGGTCTGCAGCTCACTCCGGCCCCTAGCGCCGACTGGGAGAATGCCGAGCATGCAACGGAGGATCGTGCTCGCAACTAACCGATTGCGTGTCACGACCGGGCTGCCCGAGGACGTTGAGGACCTGCATCGCCTGCACTCCGACCAGGTGACGCGCGCTGGATTCGCCACGGCCGGCCCGAGACACGCCCCGAGATCAAGAGCCTGCTCGCGTCCTACCTCGATGAGCAGCACGACCGCGGTTGGGCGAAGTGACGGGTCGCCGACCGGGACGGCATGCTTGTCGGTCGCGCTGGGTTCGGCGCCCACGAAGACGGCCGTGGACGGGAGCTGGGTACACGCTTCGCCGCGACCTGTGGGGTCTTGGACTGGCCACCGAGGTTGCCACCGGACTGGTCGACTGGCACCACGGCAACAGCGACGCCGAGTTGTGGGCGCTAGCCGCGATCGAGAACCTCGCCAGCCGGCGGGTGCTCGATAAGGTCGGGTTCGGCTACATGAGTGACGCCGACCACAACGACACGCCCTGTGCGCCGTACCGCCTCGGCGCCTGATGCATCCTCACGCAGACGGTGAACTGCTTCGCACACTCTCGACGTACTTCAAGACGATCAGCCAGCCCAACGGTCCCAGTGACGGAACCCGTAGCGCGTGCGACGATCAACATCGTGGATTTCACCGCGCTGGCCCGCGACATCAACCAAGCCTGCTGACTCGAGGGCACCTTTGCCCTCCGTTCCGGCCAGGCATCAAACGAGTACTTCGACAAGTATATGTGCGAGTCGCAGCCCACGATGTTGCGGCGCGTCGCGGAAGCGATGGTCCTGCTGCTACCGCCAGACACCCAGCTGTTGGGCGGTCTCGAACTGGGCGGAGTTCCGATCGCCACCATGGTCAGCTCCCTGACCGGGCTGCCCGCAATCTTCGTTCGCAAGCAGCCCAAGACCCACGGCACCCGCCGACGTTGACGGCGTGAGGATCACGTTGATTGAGGACGTGATTACGACAGGCGGGGCGGTCCGCGACGCGACACTCGCTCTGCGGGTAGAAGGTGCTCGGATCGCCGTCGTGGTGTGCGCGATCTGCTCCTACGGATCTCCGCTCGCAACGGGACAAGACGCGCGCAGCCCGATTATGAGCAGCATGTCGGCCGGGGAAGGCGAAGTGCTGAATGCGAAGGTTGGCCATGCGCTTCGTCAATTCGGACGGCCGAGCCCAACACTGTCCGAATCGCTCGCGGCGCCTGTCGCCGTGATCTCCGTAAGCGCAGCGACTATCGAGTTCATCGGCGACGTGCTGCCGCTCCCACCACGTGTGGGCTTTCGCGGCACTGGCGTCGATGGACGCTTAGCAGCGCACCGTCCATCCGTCCATCCGTCCATCCGTCCATCCGTCCATCCGTCCACAGCGACAACACGACCGGCGGTGTCTACGACGGTGGCGGTGGACAGCACGCCCATCTCAGTTGCACAGCGGACGGCCGCGGCGACGAGATCGTTGGGCACCGGCAAGGCGACTACCGACAACTTGATTTCCCTCTCGGAGGTTGGCTGGGCACACGAGTGCCTGAGCGGGCCGTTCATCGCCCATTATCACGGGTAGCCAAGTCCTGCCGCTGCACAATAAATGCAGGCGCCGTTGCCATCACGAATCGGTCACCACTGCGACGGCGGCAGCCTCTTCGGCAATTAACGTCAGTCGACGAGGGTGACGCTGAAGCGGTAGGACGCCGTCCTAGATCGTTCGCGATCCCGGCCCAACGCTTCCCCACGGTTCCCGACGTTTAGGCAGGTGGAGCCAACGTCGAAAGCCTAAAAAGAGAGCCTCTTGGGGGTTCAAGTCCCCCCTCGGACACACACACACATTTGAACTGCGAAAAGTGATTGTGCTGGACTAGGAACGTCGAGTTCAGGTCGGCGCGCGAAGATTGGCTCGCGGCCAGCCTGCGAAAGCCCGATCCGATGGAACGATCAACTGCCAGGTGCAGTCCGTCGACCCAATGAGGCTCAGAGCGGTATCGGGTCCGTTCGGATCGTGGACCGAGCTTCCAGAGCACACGACGGTCCTCGGAAACCCCTCAGGGCAACCTTGTCAGTCGTTGGTGACGACGAACCGTCGCGATCTCGGTCGCGCTCCCGGTGTGGGTGCTGCTGGCAGGGACTCGCGGTCAGGCATCTGCTCGTGTGCGCCGGCTCAGGCGAAGTCGGGATAGCAATCCAGTTGCACAGGCTTGCTGGCCAGTGGGGTGCGGCCCGTTGTTCAGAGCCGATTGGTGGTGTGCAGGACCTGGGTTTGGTGAGTGCTACTGGCGGCGACGCACCCCCAGATGATGCAGGCCACCCAGGTGAACCAGAACAGCAGCCACGCGGCTCCGAACGTGACAAACCCGAGAATGAACAGGAACATTTCGGCCACGAGCATGATCGCCCCGCCCACCACGGACGAATAGAACAGGCCGAACGGGCCGAAGAAGAAGGTCAGTAGGAAAGCAATACCGACCGATTTCCCGGCCGCGATGTTGACAACGGTGGTCGAGGCGATGGCTGTCGAGACCGGATGTGAGAGTTGTTGTGTCCACGCCATTCCGTCCCACCACCGAAGACCCCCCGACCCGTGCGGGTCGGGGTGCCAGGCCGGTGGGGACTGAAGGTCCGACGTTGCAGTCGGGGCCCACAACTCGGTGGGATGCCGCAACTCCAGCGGCGCCGCTGTCGTAGATTGCGGGACCAACTCGGCGGTGCGGGGGGCCATTGGCGTCTGGTAGACCTCGGCGACTGTAGGGAGACCCGTGTCGGTGTGCGCAGTCCACGCCGTGCCGTCCCACCAGCGTCGGCCAGAACCTGAGGCATCTGGATACCAGCCAGCCGGGACGGGGTGCTTCGGTTGCTCGGTCACGTGCGTGCTCCCTGGGCCTGATCCGCGCGCGGTAGCGATTAGTCTCCCGCATGGTTACGCAGCGTTAATGAGTCTGGCGAATCGTATCTGTCCGACGGAGCTGGGGGAAGTGTCTGGCCCGATCCTGCGGCTGCCGCCTGGCAGCGCCGCGCGGACGAAGCGGCCGCCCGATGGCTGAACCGCACCGCGCTCGCTGCTGAGCCATGCCCGAGGTGCCTTCAAGGCCACCAGTCTGTGACAGCGCGGTCGACATGCTTGCTGCGGAAGACCGTCCGGCCGGACCGGAACGTTGGAAAGCGGCCAAGGCGATCTTGGGCCGACGGCTGCTACGGTACCGATGCGCCATGACGGACCCAGGCGGCCGCGCAAGCGAGTGCGCCGTCTGGAAGAATTTCGCCGCAATCGTGACCAGCCGCTGACCGGCGTGCGCCGGCCGTACTTCGCCGGCTTGCACTCCAATCAGTCGGTCCATACCTGGGAGTTCCCGTGACCGTTCGCGTCGACAACCACAGCGCCGACAACCAGCGGCAGGCCTGGCTGTCCGCCGCGGCGGCGGTGCTGCGCAGAGCCGGCCGGCTGACGGACGAAGACGCGGACGAACAGGCCTTCGAGGTCTTGAGCAGCAGCACCATCGAGGGGTTGCCGATCGAACCTCTCGGCGCTCCCCTTGCCCCCCCGAAGGTGGGGGCAGCGGCCCGGGACTGCGATCCAGGTCGGCCACCGTTCCTGCGCGGTGCGGGCCCCGCGGTGCAGCCCGGGTGGGACATTCGGGCTCTCTTGGCCGATCCCGATCCCGAGTCGGCGGCTCGCTCCACTTCGGTCGACCTGGAAGGCGGGGTCACCTCGCTGTGGCTGCGGGTGGGCGGCGGCGGCACGGCGCTGGAGGACACGGCTGCGGTGCTGGCCGGCGTCCATCTCGATCTCGCCCCGGTCGTCCTCCAGTCGTCCTTGGACATCGGTCCGATGGACGGCCCGGCTCAGCTCGCCGGCGTCCTGGATCAACGCGGCCTTCGAGCTCATCCTGAGTGCAACCTTGGCACGGACCCGGTGGGTCGCTTCCTCCGTTCCGGCGAACGATCATCCGACGACGAGCTCGATGTGACGAAAACACTGCAGCGTTCCGCACTGCTGGCCAACGATCTCGGCATTCGGGCATTCGTGGTCGATGCCACGGTGGCGCACGAACGCGGCGCAGGCGAGGCCGCCGAGTTGGGCTATTCGGTCGCCGTGGGAGTTCATTACCTGCGGGCCGTCTCGGAACTGGATCTCGACCTGGCCGCTTTGCTTCGGCTGTTTGAATTCCGCTACGCAGCGACGGACGATCAATTCGTCACCATCGCCAAATTCCGGGCCGCGCGTCTGCTGTGGGACCGGGTTGCGCAGTTGTCGGGCGCTCCGATCGACCGGGAGCCCCAATCTCAGCACGCGGTCACCTCGGAACCGATGATGACCCGGTACGACTCCTGGACGAACTTGCTCCGCACCACCGTCGCCGCCTTCGCCGCGGGCGTCGGCGGCGCGCAGGCGCTCACGGTTCTGCCATTCGACAGTGCCCTGGGTACTCCCAATGCGTTGGGGCGTCGGTTGGCGCGCGACATCTCTGCCTTGCTCATCCGCGAATCGCACGTGGCCGTCGTGCAAGACCCGGCCGGCGGCGCCGGCGGCTTGGAGGCACTGACCTGGGAATTGGCCGAAGCCGGATGGGAGCAGTTCCAGCGGATCGAGGCGGACGGCTCGGTGATCCGGGCGGCGACCGACGGTTCCCTGCGGCGACGGTGGGATCGGACGAAAAGGCGCAGGACGGAATCGACCGGCTCCCGCCGTCAGCTGATCACCGGCATCAACGAATTTCCATTGCTGGGTGAGGTTTTGCCCATCAGAGGAATTTCGAGCGCACCGGCGGAGGAGGACGTTTCCGCCTATCGGTGGGCGAACGAGTACGAGACCATGCGGGACCAGCCGGCGCCGCGGTCGGTGTTCCTGGCGCCGATCGGCCAGTTGACCGCGCACAGCGCCCGCGTCTCGTTCGCCACCAACGCTTTTGCGGCCGGCGGGCTCCCGGTGACGCATCCCGGGCTTGACCTCACCCGCTCCGGGATCGACGTGGCCGGTGCCGTTGTGTCCTACCGTGCCGCCGGTAGCCCACCGGTGGTTTGTCTGACCGGCTCGGACGCCGGCTACGCGCAGACGGGAGCCGAACTGGCGC
>JAABUY010001006.1_pt1 | contig 41438 bp, 31 predicted proteins | sample 5560271 | NCBI WGS metagenome assembly JAABUY01 (sample SAMN10711886, study PRJNA513374) | rock metagenome | isolation source: Antarctica rocks | place: Antarctica: Victoria Land, University Valley
GATCGTGGGACAGGGTAGCGCCCGGACGAGCCGCAACAGGGTCATCCGGCTGACCGGCGTCCCCTGTGCCGCAGCCAGCTTGGCTCCGGCACGCCCCGCGAGAGCGAGGCCGATGCGCTCCAGGGACACGCGGGCGTGATGCGCCCGGCGCGCGTACACGGCGACGAACTCCGTGAGGCGCTCACAGAAGACCGTGCGTTCGCAGGCGTCGATCGGGCATGCGAAGCGTCGCGTCCGCACGCACAAAGTCACGCGGATACCACTCCAAGGGAGATCCGCCACGATCCGGGTGTAATACGAGTGTACTTTCGCGGATGGCTGGTGGCAGAGCGGGCAGCACGCCTCCGGACGGACAGCGGCGATGGTGAGGGCGATGAGCTGTGGCGTCACCTCGATCTGGTCGAAGCGCAGGCCTGTGAGGTGGGGGAGGAACGTGGCGGGATCGACGCGCATGAGATCGCTCCTTTGATAGACCAGAGGCACGCCACACGAGGAGGCGTGTCTCTGGTCGGTTCCGTTGGGTCCTGCTGATGTGCCTGAAAGCCGTTCGTTTCGAACGATCAGCGGCATCGTTCCCCCACCCCTTTTCAAGGCTCGGGGCCGTCAAATCAGTCGAAATCACCGGGGTCCACACGCCTCACCCGACGGCCTTTCGGCAATAACATGTCAAGTCAGCAGAACCCAACGAAGCCGTCCAGGGGGTTGAGCTTCACCGATTTGTTGCGATTGCTGGACATCCCGAAGAGTAGCCTGCACGAACTGCTGACGGTTCTCGTGGAGCGTGGGTACGTCCAGTACGATGAGGCCAGCCGCCTCTATACACTGGGAGTCCGCGTCTGGGAGAGCGGGCAGGCATACCTACGCCACCATGAGTTGGTCGGCGAGGCGCACGCGGTGATGCAAGGCGTCGTCGACGAGCTCAACGAAACGGTACAACTGGCGGTCCTGGACGGTATCGAGAACGTCTACCTGGGCAGAGTCGATTGCTCGCACCCGTTGCGCCTGCAATCGGAGGTCGGCAAGCGCTTGTCGGCGCACGCCACCGGTCTGGGCAAGGTGTTGCTTGCCTACCTCCCGGTCACGGAGCGTGACGCGCGCCTCAGAGGACAGGCGCTGGTGCGTTATACCCCCCGTACAATAACCGACCTCGCCGCACTAAGTGCGGAACTGGACGCGGTACGCGCACGCGGCTTCGCCGTAGATGACCAGGAATACACGCCGGGTCTGCGCTGTGTGGCCGTCCCGGTTTACGATGTATACGAGCGGCCCAGCGCCGCCATGAGCGTGTCGATCCCCATCATGCGCGCCTCGGTCGCGGAGTGCGCCGCGGCGCTCAGTTGCTTGGCCACGGCCAGTCTCGCGTTGTCCCGCCGCCTGGGCTACTCCAACGTTGATCCGTTCCTGGGGCGTCTGACCAACCGATTAACGGCTCACGATGCGTTGACTCATTTTGGCGACGCGCGGAGCGCGACGGACGAGCGTCTAACCGCCGTCGGAGGCTAATCCGCTATCTACTGGGGTCGACGAGCTTGTCCCAAACCTAAACCGCCTTGCAGGCGTCCTGGCAGCGCGCCGCGACGTACCAGGTACAGCTCAACCCCCAATGGCGCAGTGAACCCTGGGCGAAATAGCGAATCGCTTGAGGTGATGGGACACGAGTGTGGGAAGGGGCCGCGATCGCGGCTCCCTGCCCCTCTCCTAACAATTGGCATCGGATTCGGATAACGAGGAGGACGACGGATCGATGCGTATCACGGCGATGAAGGCCTATGATCTCTGGGAGGAGTCGCACTCCTGGCTCAGCGAAACGCTGATCGCCAACCCCATGTCGATCTACCCACGCTACCACGACCGCCGCTCCAGTTGGAACGGGCCACCGCAAGGGGGCGTCCTGGTGCTCGTGGAGACCGACGAGGGCATCACGGGGATCGGCATGGGCGGCGGCGGCGCGCCGGCCGCGCTGATCATCGAGAAGCACTTCACGACGTTCCTACGTGACGCGGACCCCTTCAATATCGAGGCGCTGTGGGACCAGATGTTCCGCGCCTCGCTGCCCTATGGGCGCAAGGGCACGGCGATTATGGCTATCAGCGGGGTCGACCTCGCGCTGTGGGACATCGTCGGCAAGGCCACGAACCAGCCGGTCTATCGTCTGATCGGCGGCCAGACCAAGGAACGCATCCCCGTCTACGGGACCGGCAACCACGTCGAGTGGTACAAAGCGCATGGCTATCGCGGCTTCAAACTGGCCATGCCGCACGGCCCCGCCGACGGCTACGCGGGTATGCGCGCCAACGTGGAGTTGGCGCGCACGGCCCGTGAGGCGATTGGGCTCGACGCCGAGTTGATGCTCGATTGCTACATGGCCTGGACCGTCGAGTATAGCGTGCGCATGGCCGAGATGCTGGAGCCGTACCGGGTGCGCTGGATCGAGGAGTTCCTGCCGCCCGATGATATCGAGGGTTATGCCGAGGTCAAGCGGCGCGTGCGCGGCCTGGCCACCGCGACCGGCGAACACGAATACACGCGCTTCGGCTTCCGTGAGTTGATCGATCGCAAGGCTGCCGACATCCTGCAGCCGGATATCAACTGGGTCGGCGGTCTGTCCGAGACGATCAAAATCTGCCACATGGCTGCGGCGGCCGGGTTGCCGGTAATTCCTCACGGCGGCGGCAGCCCGTGGGGCGTACACCTGATCATGGCCAACATCAACTGTCCGTGGGCCGAAACCTTTATCGAGCCGGGGGTACGCGTCGAGGATGAACAGCCGGGGCTGCTGCTGGGGGGAGCGCGCCCCAAAGACGGCTACATCGTCCCACCCGAGGCGCCCGGCTTCGGATTGACTCTCAATGAGGACCTGTTCAAGACGATAAAGGCGCGCCGATAAGGAGCCGGTTGTCCTCCCGCTGCCCACTTCCGCGCGCGCTGGGTCGCATGGTGGCAGAGGGACGAATGATAGTAAGGAGACGTGAGTGATGGAGCGTAACCTGACTGGAAGAGTCGCGATCGTGACCGGCGCGGCCGAGGGCATCGGTTTTGCCGCGGCGCGGCGCTTGGCCCAGGCCGGCGCCGCGGTCGCCGTGGCCGATCTTGACGGCGCGGCGGCCGCGCGTGCGGCGGCCCAACTCACAGGGGACGGCGGCCGCGCCATCGCCGTCGCGGTGGATGTGTCGGACGAGCAGGCGGTGCGGGAGATGGTGCGGAGCGTGCGCGACGGGCTGGGCGACGTCGAGATCCTGATCAATAACGCCGGCCTCACCGGCGGCGCGAACGAGGTCCAGGATTTTGACATCGCGGCCTGGGACCGCACGATCGCGGTGAACCTGCGCGGGGTCTTCCTCTGCTGTCGCTTCGTACTGCCTGGCATGCAGGCGCTGCGGCGCGGCCACATCGTCAACGTGGCCTCTATCGCCGGCAAAGAGGGCAATCCCCGGTTGTCTGCCTACTCGGCGTCCAAAGCGGGCGTCATCGGCTTCACCAAGTCGCTGGCCAAGGAGGTCGCGCAGCAAAACATCTTTGTCAACGCGATTGCCCCCGCCGTCATCGCGACGCGGATCAACGACGCGACGCCGCCCGATGTCCTGGCGTACATGGTCGAGCGTATCCCCATGGGGCGGGTCGGGCAGCCCGCAGAGGTCGCCGCGCTGATCCACTGGCTCGCCAGCGACGAGTGCAGCTTCACGACCGGGCAGTGCCTGGATATCAGCGGCGGCCGCGCCACCTACTGATTGTCATGACTGTCGGGCGTGGCGACGCAATAGAAGCACGACCGGGCGGCTGTGGCCTCACACCTGGGACTAGTGGTGGGTAGGGGTTATGTTTACGTGTGTGACCTTTTCGTTCTCCGCGTTGCCGTTCGAGCGGGCGGTCGGGCTGATCGCGCTCCTCGATCTGGAGCGCGTGGATGTCGATTGCTACATGAGCAGTCGCCATGTGCCGGCCTCCGAGGTTGCCGCTGATCCACACGCCGCTGCCGTGCGCATCCGTCGCGCGACCGAGGGCGTGGGTGTCGGCGTCTCACAGCTGTTCTTCACATTTGGCCTCCATTTCGCCGATCGCGCCGCGAACTCGCCCGACGCCGCCGTCCAGCATGAAAACGAACGGATCACGCGCGCGATGGCTACCTGCGCGCGGCACTGCGGCGCACAAGGCCTGACGACGCTGCCCGGCGTGGTCTGGCCGGAGTTGGGTCCGGAGCGTTCACTCGCGCTGGCCGCACGCGCGCTACGCCCGCTGGTGGACATCGCGGGTGACGCGGGCCTGCCCCTGCAGGTTGAGCCGCACCTCGACTCGGTCGCCGATACGCCGGAGCGGGCGCGGGCGCTCATTGAGCAGACGCCGGGGTTGCGACTGACGCTCGACTACTCGCACGTCCTCGCTCACGGCGACGGGCCGAACGATGTCCATCCGCTCTTGCCGTTCGCCGGACATTTCCATGCGCGCCACGCGGCGCGCGGCCACCTGCAGACGCACGCACGAGACAGCGAGCTTGATTTTGGCGACATCTACCGCCGTTTACACGCGTGCGGCTATCGCGGCGATATCTGCTTGGAGCCCACACCGGGCGGTGGCTGGGGTGGGGCGCAGCCGGTCGATGTGGTGTCCGAAGTCGTGCAACTGCGTGAGGTGTTCCGTTCCGCACAGGCTGGCCTCGCCGGTGACGCGGGCACGTAGATGACGTTGGGATCGACTGACGCATGGGCGGGACGTTCCCCGTCATGACTCCATGTCATATAAGAGAGAGGGGTGAGTGATGGAGATTCAACGCGTAGTCATGACCGGCCCGCGCGCGGTGGAGGTCGTGCGAGAGACCCTGGAAGACGCGCCGCTCGCCGCGCACGAGGTTGTGCTACGGACGCACTACAGCTTGATCAGCCCCGGGACAGAGTTGGCCCATTACATCGGGACATCGGACTTGGGGCGGCACATAGCGGCGCAGCCGTACCCGTGGTTTCCGGGCTACGCGGCCGTCGGCGAGGTTATGGCCGCGGGCGCGGACGCCGGTGTCACCGCGGGTGACCTGGTCTTAGCCCACACGCCCCATCAATCGGCGGTGCGCTTCGATCGCCGCCAGCGCGTCTGCCTCCGTGTCCCCGATGGCGTGCGGCCCGCCGCCGCGACGATGGGACGGCTGGGCCAGGTCAGCGCGGTCGGCATCCGCACCAGCGCCGCCCGCGCTGGCGATTGGGCAGCGGTGATTGGACTGGGCCTGGTAGGGGCCTGCGCGGCGCAGTTGCTGCGGGCCGCCGGTATGCGCGTGGTCGGTGTGGAGACCACGCCGCACCGTCGCGCCCTGACCACCCGCTATGGCATGACCATGGTTGTCGACCCACGCCAAGACGGGGCGCTAGACGCGGTCGCCCAGCAGACCGGGGGGTGCCAGCTGGTGTTGGAATGTTCGGGACAACCACGGGGCGTCGAGACCGGACTGGCGCTCGCGGCGCGGCGCGGGGAGGTCGTGCTGGTCGGCGCGGCCTGGCGCCACGACACGGAGGTGTTGGCGACGGATATCGTGCGGCCTATTTTCGACAAGTATCTGACGTTGCGCAGTGGCTGGGAGTGGCAGCTCCCGCTCTACGACAATGAGCCCGAGGGCTCTATCGCCGGGTGTACGGACTGGGTGCTCTCCTGCCTGCGCGAGGGCAGCTTGCGTGTGGATGAGCTCATCACGGACACGATCACTCCGGCCGATACCGCGACGGCCTACCGCCAACTGCTGGACGATCCGGCCGCCCATCTGGGGGTCATCATCGATTGGACCCACCAGGCCACCTGAGTGCGCAGGAGGAGTCCTCACCCCCGCCCCTTGCGGGATTGGTCTCTCTCCGCTCCGACAGCCCAACCGGCTCTCCCACGCGCGTGGCGTATCGGCTGTCCCTCATTGTCGTCGTACAAGTTATACAAAAGGAGATAGTTCATGAAGATTTCGTCGGTCCGCGCCATGCGGCTCACCATGCCACCTCGGTCGTCCGGCGCGGCCGCGCGGCGCGCGTCGTGGACGGACACGGCCGAGGTGGCCAACCCCATGTCGCGCTACCCCGCGGTCAAGGCGCATCGCAGCCTCTGGACGCCGCACTGGGAGAACGTGTGGTGCATGGTCACGCTGGACGATGGGACCTGGGGCCTCGGCCAAACCTCGAACGGACGGCCCGTGGCCGCCGTGATCGACGACCATCTGGGTCCGCAACTAATCGGACAGGATATCATGGCCGGCGAGAAAGTGGCCGATATGCTCTTTCGCCTCACCAAACCCTACGGGTCCACCGGGCTGGCCTCCTACGCGGCCAGCGCCATCGATCTGGCGCTGTGGGACGCGCGCGGGAAGGTCTTGAGCCAGCCGGTGTATGCGTTGCTGGGTGGCCCGCAGAAAGAACGCATCTTCTGTTATGTGACCGGGAACGACGTCGACTGGTACAAGGAGTTGGGCTTTCGCGCCTTCAAGCTCGCCTGCCCCTATGGCCCGGCCGATGGGCTGGACGGTCTCCACAAAAACGTCGAGTTTGTCGCACAGGCGCGTGAGCAGATCGGCGACGACTGCGAGTTGATGCTGGACTGCTGGATGGCCTTCGACGTGGAGTACACGGTGCGGCTGGCCGAGGCGTTGCGTCCGTACCGGCTCGCCTGGATCGAGGAATGCTTGATCCCAGAAGACCTCGACGCCCATGTCGCCTTACGGGAACGGCTCCCCTGGCAGACCCTGGCCACGGGCGAGCACTGGTATACGCATGTCCCCTTCCAGTGGGCGGTGAGCCATCGCGTAGCGGACATCCTGCAACCCGACATCGCCTGGTGCGGGGGGCTGACGACGTGCCAGAAGATCGCGGCGGCCGCGGACGCGGCGGGGACACGCGTCATCCTGCATGCCGGCGGCATCAGCGCCTTCGGCCAGCACTTCAGCTACGCGACCTCAGCGGTCCCCTGGTGCGAGTACTTCGTCGGGACAGCGCCCGGTGTGCCCCTGGAAGAGGGCTGGGCGCTCCCCGGCATGGCGCTGCCCAAAGATGGCTGGCTCGTACCGAGCAATGCGCCGGGCTTTGGGTTGGAGATTCCCCAGGAGTGGTTGACGCCGTTCGACGCCGGCGGGACACGGTAGCCGTGGTCCCCGTTCGGTGTCACGCCAGCGTGCGGATCGCCGCGGCGCGCCACGTCACCGTTCGCGGATAACGAATAAAGGAGTAGCAGCGCGATGCATGTCGCGATCACCGGGGCCGCCGGTCGCCTGGGCCGGCGTGCCGTCATCGAGATGCTCAACGCGGGCCATGACGTCCGCGCTATCGACCGGATACGTCCGGCGATGGACCTATGCCCCGCGCACATCGCCGACATCCGCGACCTTGGACAGGTCTGCGGCGTCCTGCAGGGCTGCGACGCGGTGCTCCACCTGGCCGCGATCCCGAGTCCCCGCGGGTACCCCCAGGAGGAGGTCTTCGCCGTCAACGCCCTGGGGACTTTTAACGTCGTCGAGGCGGCGACCCTTCTCGGGATCACACGCGTGATCGGCGCGTCGTCGGCCTCGGCGCTCGGCGTTGCCTACGCGACGCGGCTCCCCGTGCCGCTGCGCTACGTCCCCATCGATGAGGCGCACCCTCTCTTGCCACAGGATGCGTATGGCCTATCCAAGCTCGTGGGGGAAGACATCGTCCACGCCTACCACCGCCGCACGGGTGGAGCGGCCCTCAGCCTGCGCTTCCCGCTCATCTGGGATCGGGATGCGGCCCCCGACCTCCTGGAACGCCTCGCCGCCGATGAAGCCGAGGGACGGCATACCTTGTGGTCGTATATTGATGTCCGTGACGCCGCGCGGGCCTGTCGCCTCACGCTGGAGGCGCCGGATGTCGGGGACGATGTCTTCTATGTGGCCGCGCCACGCACATTCATGGCGCGGCCAAGCGCCTCTCTGGCCCGGCGGCACTTCCCGACGCTTGAGCGCATCCGCGGCGACGATGACACTAATTGGTCATTCCACGACTGTGCGCGCGGCGCAGGCGCTGGGCTTCGCGGCGCAACACCTCTACCAGCCCACATAAGCCTGATGGTGACGCAACGAAAAACGTGACGAAAGAGAGCAAGGAGTGAGCCTAGATGGACGGGAGAATGCGCGTCGCGATCGGTCAATTCAACGAGGTGACCCACGAGCGGTTGACCTTCGCCAAACAACTGGGTGTGGGCGGCATTCAGCTCAACAACCCTGTCCTCCCAGGCGACACACGCTGGGAGGAGGCCGACCTGTGCTGGCTGCGGACGCGGTGCGAGCGCTACGGGCTCCGCCTCGAGGCGATCGAGAATGTGCCGACCACCTTCTACGACAAAGCGATGCTCGGCCTCCCAGGCCGCGATGAACAGATCGAGAACTATCGGGACACCATCCGCCATATGGGCCGGGCGGGCATCCCGATCCTGGGCTACCACTGGATGCCGACCCACGTCTGGCGCACATCCTTCACCACCCCTGGACGCGGAGGGGCGCTCGTCAGTTCGTTCGACCAGGACCTGGCCCGCGATCAGCCCTTGGCGCATGGCCTCAAGGAGCATCCCTTGCTGCACGGCCGTACCATCGATGAGGACGAGATGTGGGCGAACTATCGCTATTTCATCCAGGCCGTGATCCCGGTCGCGGAGGAAGCGGGGGTCACGCTCGCCGTACACCCCGATGATCCGCCCGTCTCCTCCCTCGGCGGTATCGCGCGCCTCTTCTCCTCGTTCGCGGGATTTCGACGGGCGGTAGAGGACATCGCGCCGAGCCCAAACCACGGGCTCGATTTCTGCATGGGCTGTTGGTCCGAGATGGGGGCAGAGGCGGGACCCGGTGTGATCCCGGCTATCCGCCACTTCGGCCGGAACGGAAAGATCGTGTACGTCCATTTTCGCGATGTACAGGGGACCGTGCCGCGCTTCCAGGAGTGTTTCCTGGGCGAAGGCAACGTCGACATCATCGCGGCCATGCGCGCGTTGAAAGACGTCGGCTTCACTGGCTTCATGCTCGACGACCATGTGCCGCACATCGTCGACGACACGGAGTGGGGACACCGCGGGCGGGCCTACGCGACGGGCTATATCATGGCGTTGCTGGCGGCAATTGACAAGCTCGGTTAAGAGGCGGTCCCAGACGCCGATGTCGATGTGCCGGATCGCGTTCGCGCCGCTGGTAGGGGACGCGCGTCGCATCGGGCTGCATGGACGCCACGCGCACGATCAGCGGCGCGCCTCGTCCAGCACGGTCAGAAACGCGGGATACACGTCGTCGCTCAGGGCGTCAGCCGGCGCGCGTAGACGCGACGAGGCGATCAGACCCGCGCGGCGCAGCCACTCTTTCTGTGTCTCGATGAACGCGGCCAGCGACTGATTGCAGAGTACTAACAGGGGCAGGGCGTCACGGAGCGCCTGTCGCGCGCCCGCCAGATCACCCGCGACGTAGCGGTCCCAGATGCGGACGAACACGTCGGCATAGGCGCATCCCGGCATGGTCGCACGCGCCCCGCTCCGCAACTCGTCCACCAGATATAGTCCGCCGCCACCGCCAATGAGCGCCGTCTCGGCCTGTGGTACCCCGTGCAGCAGACGCGCCACCTCTCCGATCTTTGGGGCTGGTGGGACGGTCTCGATCTTGAGGTACTGGATGGCCTCCACCTCCCGCACCAGGCGCGCCAGGACCTCCGGCGCCAGGGAGACCCCGCTCAACGCGGGGGCGTCCTGCACCACGATCGGTGTCGTGATCGCGGCGGCGACGGCACGATAGTGCGCCTCAATGCCACGGGCGCTGGGTCCCATCACATAGGGGGGTAAGACCATGAGCGCGTCGACGCCCTGGGCCTCAATCTCTCGGGCCAACCCCACTGTCGCACTGGTGGACGGCCGGCCGCAACTCATCATCACAGGCACACGCCCAGCGACCGTGCGCACCATGGTGTCGGCGACGGCCACGCATTCCTGGTCCGAGAGGGCCAGGTACTCGCTGGCCAGCCCGATACCGACACCGTGGACGCCCAACCCCACCGTATACTCCACGACGCGCGCGAGACCGGTGAGGTCGAGGCGGTCGTCGTCATCGAACGGCGTCACCAGGATCGAGACAACGCCGGAGAGCGGCTTGGTCATGGCAACGGGACCCGGTAGCGCTCGACGACCGCGCGGTTGAGTTCCAAGCCAAGGCCGGGTTGGCCGTTCAGCCGTACCTGCCCCCCCTCGACCAGTGGTTCGCCGGTGAAGATCCACCAGAAGGCCTCATTCATGTCGGGGAGCGCGCCGTCGGGTGGCGGTGGGAAGTACTCGGCCATGGGCGAGTTGAGGTGCGCGATGACCAGGTGGTAGTTGTGGGATTGACCGGCATGCGGGATCACCGGGATGTCATGCGCCGCCGCGAGCGCCCACACCTTCTGCGCCTCGCTGATCCCGCCCACCCGGTTGACATCCGGCTGCAGCACGTCGATCGCCCGCTCTTCCACCAGACGGCGCATGCCGTAGCGCGTATACTCATGTTCGCCGCCAGCTATCAGGATGCCCAAGTGGTTGGCGAGGTCCTTGACCCGCGCATAGCCCTCGACATCGTCGGGGCTGACCGGCTCCTCGATCCAGCGCAAACGGAAAGGCTCCAGCAGCGGGAGCAGGCGCGTAGCGTATCCCACGTCCCAGCCCATGTACGCATCGGCCATCAGGTCGATCTCGTCCCCGACCGCCTCGCGCACCGTCCGCACCAACTCCACGTTGCGGCGCATACCACGCACGCCGTCCCGTGGCCCATAGCCGAAGCGCAGCTTCATGGCCGCGAAGCCCTGATCGAGATAGCCCCGGGCCTCGGCGGCGAGCGCCTCCAGGTCTTCGGTCGCATAGAGCCGGCTGGCGTAGACGGGGATCGTGTCGCGCATGCGGCCACCCAGCAGGTTGTAGACCGGCTGGCCGAGCAGGCGGCCCTTGAGATCCCACAGGGCGATATCGACCGCGCTAATGGCGGCTAGGACGAGTCCTTTCCGCCCATGGTTGAGCGTGAAGCGATACATCGTTTCCCACAGGAGATTCGTGTCGAACGGATCAGCCCCCAGAATGAGGGGCTTGAGCGTGTGCTCGAGGGTGTACACGGCGGCGCCCGTCGCGAGCGCCACGGTCCCGTAGCCGGTGGTCCCATCCTCGGCGGTCAGGGCGACAATGAGCGCATACAGCGACGATCCAACCGCGGCGGAGGCGGCGGCCGGTGGAGCGGGTGGCCGCTCCAGGATTGACAGCGGCGTCACCAGGACGTTCCCTGTGCCCTTGGGCGGCGGCGTCCCGAACGCGCCCACGGCGATAGTCTCCATCCCTATAATTTTCATTACTGTCTCCGATCTCTTGCCAGGGGCGGGTATGTCTGTCTCAGACGGCACGACGACGCCATCGCCGCGCACACCGTTTCTTGGTCACGGCGCGCCACCCGGACGCCGCGGCTCCACGGGCGTGGCGCCCGCTCCTACGACCTCTACCCGGGGGGCGGAGAGGATGCCCATCGGCTTGAGCTGGTACTCATAGGCCCATTGGTCCCCGGTGGTGCGCCACGCGTCGGGCCCGAACCAGATCCAGGTGGGATCGGCGTTGTGCACGGGGCCAAAGGCGTTGACCCGATTGCCGTAGGCCGTGATGTCCAGCGCGTGCGCGCCTGCCGCGACATAGCCGAGGTCAAGGCGGTACGGCGCGAAGGCGATGCGCTCGACGGGCGCGCCGTCCAGCGCCACGGAGAGCAGCGGCGCTTTGTACGCCGGCGCGTGGACGGCCATCGCGCGCCCATCCCCATCGACCTGGCAATGGTAGGTCACGTTGCCGGCATAGAAGGGCAACCCCTGCGTGGTCCAGTCGCCGAAGGCCAGCTCGCGCACCGGCGCCACGATCGCGGCATGCCGCCCGCGCACCGCCACGCCGAAGTCCCCCAAGAGGTAACACCACTCCAGGTTCGTCGCCCGCCCATAGGGCCGCGTCACCTCGATCTCGTGACGTCCCACGGCGAGCGCCGGGAGGGGGATGGTCGCGATGGCCTCGTCCACGAACCACCCGGTCGCCTCGTTGGCGATCGGGTGACCGTCGACCCGAATCGTCGCGCCCGCCACATCCTCCAGCGCCAGCAGCGGACGTTCGACCACAATGGCGCTCTGGACGACGAAGCGCAGGCTGACCGTGTCCGACGGCACGGTGCCGCGTGGCGCCGTCCAGGGCTGCGCGATGGCGTCCATCTTCAAGGGCAGACCGAGGCGCGACCGCAGGAGATTGTCGACGCGCAGGACCTCCTCCTCCGGCTCCCATGGCGCGGCGTTGAGGCGGTAGGAGGCCCGGTCGAGCAGCAGGACGTTGGGCTCGGACAGAGTGACCGGAACGGGATCGGCCAGGAGGCTCTGTGTGAGCCACACGGCGTCGGCGGCCTCGTCGTCACCGCCGGCAATGCTGTCACGCCGCGTCCCTGCCGGCGCCAAGGACAGGAGCAGGTCGCCGTGCGCGGGGAAGCTCCACCGCAGGACCGTGCGGTCGCCGTCGTGGCGCGTCGGCAGGACGTGCACGGAGCCGTCGAACGTGTCGAGCCGCGTGACATCCCAGCGCCCTCCGAGCGCGATGCGTGTGTCATCGCGCGGGCAATCGCGGTCCGTGTTGCACAGGAAGATGTGCCGGCGGTCGCCGTCGTCCCGGACCTGATGCAGCAGCGCATCGGCTATCTCCCCGTCGGCCAGCCTGACCTCGACGTCGCGATAGAGCGACAGCGTCGCCAGCAGCGCCCCCCGCGTCAGCGCGACCCGCATGCAACGTGCCGCCAATTCACCAGGCCGATGGGAGGGCTCGGCGTCCACGAGCGAGGGGACCGCGCCCGCGAAGACCACCGCGCCACCCGCTGCGGCGAAGCGCTCCAGCCGATCGAGCGTGGTCGCGCGGATCGTGCGCATGGCGGGCACGACGACGGCCTCGTAGCGCATCGCGCCCACCGGCAGCGCTGGCGCGGCGGCGTCCTCCAGCGGACAAAGGTCCGGCAGCAGCGACTCGGCGATGAAGTCATAGTCGATCAGGCCGAAGAGCAGCCACCGCGTCAGGGTAGCGAAGTCTGCCTCACGCTCGTCGCGCTCGACGCCCGTCTGGTCTAGCGGACCGAAGCACAGCCAGTACGACTCGACCGGGTGGATCACCCCGACCCGCACGCGCGGCCGACCGCGCGTGAGCACCGTGGTCAGGCGCGCGAAGTGGTCCTCGATCAGCGGGTACTCCTTATACCAGGGCGACTGGTAGTGGATCGAGGCGGGGTAGTCGCGCTTGGCCTCGCCGGCCATGGAGACCCAGGAGAGGTGCGGCACGCGCACGGTGACCCCCAGGGCCGCCTGCCAGTCGCCCTGGGCCTTGTGGCCCACGAAGTCGAAGTCCCAGTTGGTCACGCCGTAGAGCTCGGAGAGGACGCCGGGGCGCCCGTACTGGTGGGCGGCGCTCTGGGCCTGCTTGGCCGTGGTGTACTCGCGCCGGTCGCACAGCATGTCGATTCCTGGAATATGGAAGGCGCGGTAGGAGCGCATGGCCTCGCCCAGCGCATGCGTCTGCGAGAGGAGGGTCGGCTCCTCCATCATGTGGCCCGTGAGGGCCAGCCGATGCTCCGCGCACCACGCCCCGATGGTGTCGGCGAAGGCGGCGGCGAAGCGCTCGGCCAGGTGGTCGTGGTAGCGGTAACGGACGACCGAGGCCCGCCCGTCGGGCAACTCCCAGAAGACCTCGGGGAGGTGGTCGGCGAGATCCTGCCCGTAGGCGGTGCGATACGTGGCGAAGAGATCCACAGTCCAGGGCAGGAAGAGGTCGTGCGCGTCCTCGGCGTGGTGGAGCGATTCTTTATGGACGAACTGCGGCTCGTCGGTGAAGATGGCGGGGACGAGCGTGCCGAAATGCGCGCCCACGACCGCGGCGTAGCGCTCGTGCGTGACGTCGATAAAGCGTTCGATGGCCGCGCGGTCGAGCGTGTCCACGTAGGTCTGGTTGTTCCACCACGGCGAGGGCACCGCCGTCTCCAGGTAGGCGTACCACACCCGCCCCTCCGTCGGCGCGTCTTCACCATCGGTGAGACGCCGGTAGGAGGCGAGATATCCATCACGCAGGACAACGTGGTAGCGCGCTAGCAGGACGCCGTTCTCGTTGCGACTGGCCTTGGCGTTGCTGATGAGGGGCGGCGGGTCGACCGTGCCGTTGTAGGGCGTCGGGGTGACGAGCAGGTGCTTGGCGCGGAAGCGCTCGTCGCGGGTGACGAGGCCGCCGGCGAAACCGGAGGGCCAGCGGTCCTCGTCGTAGAGCCAGCACAGCATGCCCTCCGCAGCCGCCTTCTCGGTGCATGCGCGGACGTGGCCCATGAACGCGTCGCCCAGGTAGTCCGTGGCGAGACCGGTACGGGAGTGGATATGGAAGCCGCCGAAGCCCATCTCTTTCAGATCACCGATCTGGCGCAGCAGGTGATCCCGGTCGAGTGTGGTGTTCCATGACCAGAACGGCGCGCCGCGATAGGCAGCCGTCGGATGCCGAAACAGGGTGAGGTCCAGTTCCGGCGCGTGGGCGTCGGCGTAGAGGATCGGCGCGCTCATGCCACCACCACCGTCTCGAGCCCGAGCAGCCGCCCCACTTTCTGGAGCGTCGCGGCCTCGTGCCCGAGGCCCAGCGCGACGTGGTGCGTCGGCCCCTCCTGACACCAGTGGTCCATGAATTCGTCGGGAGGCAGGGCGAAGCGCAGCCGGCTGTTGGTGTTCCCGATGCGCAGAATCTCGCCGGGCAGTGACTCGCCCTCGGCCACCAGCAGCTTGAGCCGCCCGTCCGCCGTCTGTGTCACGCCCAGGATTGTCACCGGCCCGGTCTTGACGGCAAATTCGACCGAGACGCCGTGGCCCGCCTTGCCGTGGTAGAGCCCCAGCCCGCGCAGGATCGGGCGCCGGTCGCTGATGGCGATATGTCCGGGGCCGTCGTGCCCCATCAGCATGAAGCCCTCCGCCAGGTCCATGGCGTAGAACTCGGTGTAGGACCCGCCCGCGCCCAGCCGGTCCAGCAGAACCATCGCCACCACGTTCTTGAGGTCGCCCTCGCCCGCGCAGGGCACCCCCCGCGCGGTCAGACGCGAGCCGCCCAGGATGAGGGCAGCCCCCAGTTCCCCGAACACACCGCGTCCGCGGTAGTAGTAGGTCAGGGCGTCCAGGCGATAGTCCGCGACGAGCCGGTCCATCCCGACGGCGACGCGCGCCCCCCACCGGAGCCGCTCGTCGGTGACCGTGGCGTCCAGCTCGAACATGTCCCGCGTCTCGCGGAGCACCCGCGCCAGGTCCCCGTCCGTCGCCGCGTCGACGCACGCCTGCAGGTCGTCCATCTCCAGCACCTCGACGTGCAGGCCGAGCTGCGCGTGGTGCTGCGTAAAGTCGGAGTACAGGTCGAGCATGCCAGGGTAGGTATGGCCCAGGAAGCCGACGCGCGCGTCGCGCAGGGCGCGGACGGCCCCCGCCGCCCGGCACCAGCCCCGGATCTCCCGCCAGGCGCGGCTGTCGTCGCCGTCGGTCAGGAGCCCCGACACGACCTGGTAGGGGACGAGGGCGCGCGCGAAGGCCCCGGCGAGCTCGGGGGCGCAGCAGGCCGAGCAGTTCGCGAGCCACTCGCCCGTGTCCGTGTGGGCGTAGTCGAGCGCGGCGACGGGCTGCAGATTGAGCACGACGACGGGGACGCCGGCGCGCTGCACGGCGGGGAGCACCTGGCTGGACGTCGCATAGGTGGCGGTATGCAGCAGGATGAGGTCCACCCCCTCGCGCGCGAAGAGATCGCCAGCCTGGCGGGCGCCGTCGGCATCGTCGACGAGGCCAGCCGAGACCACGTCGGCCCAGGGATCAACGCGCTCCGTCACCCGGCGGGTGTAGCCTTCCAGGCGCTCCTTCAGGCCGGGGAATTGCGGCCAGTAAGCCGCCAGCCCGATGCCGAACACGCCGACGCGCCCGCGCGCGCGGTGAGGTGGCGTGGTGGGGTGGGATGTCGCCGTCGTGCCAGGCCGGTCCAAAATATCAGTCATCAGGTCGTGTCCTCCACAAAAAAGCCAAATTACGTGTGTACGTCGCCGTTCATGCGACGCGCCACCCAAGCGCCCATAAGGGACGCTTGTACTCCCCAGGCGCCACTCGTTCAGTCATGGTGGAACATCTCGTCGAGCAGGTAGAACGAGCCCGTCGCGGGGTCGATCGGGCTGTCCATGATGTCCTTCATATCGTCCTGCCAGCGCCCGTTGGCGCTGTTCGCCGCGAGGGAGCGCTGCGTCGCCGCCCAGTCGTCGACTTCGCAGTAGGCGAACAACTGCGTGCCGTGCCGGAAGATGCTATAGTTGCGCATCCCCGCCGCGCGCAGGGCCTCCGTCATCTCCGGCCAGATCTCGTCGTGGCGCCGCCTGTACTCCTCCTCGACGCCCGGCTTCATGCCTAGCAAAAACGCGACACGTTGCATCAGGTCCTCCTTCCGAAGACACGCTTGATCTGTTCCAGGTACGCCAGACCGTGCGTCGTGTCCGGCTCCAGGTAGCTGCCCTCGGTCCACTCGTTCCATGCGTTGACCGTGAGGATGGGATGGGCGGCCCGCCCCTCGTCGAGAAAGGACTTAGCTCGCTCCAGCGCCTGCCCGAACGCGGCAGGCGTGTTACCGGCGAGGACCGGCATGTAGGGGTAACCCAGGTTCTCGTACGCGTCCGACTGCACCGTGCGCGGGCTGGGGTCCCAGCCCATCGTCACGTTGGGGTAGTAGGGCAGGGCATATTGACCCGCGAAGCGCCCCCAATCCCTCGCCGCGGCGCGCGCGTACTCCTCGTAGGGGACGGTCGGGAAGCCCTCCAGTGGTGTGTGGTGAATCCACACGTACGAGGTCACACTGTCGAAGCCGAGCCGCGCCAGCAACTCGTCGGGGTCGCGCGGCATCCCCTCGCCCGGCAGCACCTGGATGCCCCAGACCACGGCGTTGAGGTGCGGATCGCCCACACCCGCGGCGCGCGCCCTAGCCCGGAAGTCGTCCAGTGCCGCGCGCGTGTTCTCGATGCCGCCGAGCCTCTCGACCAGGCGCATCAGTTCGTAGACCGAGAGGTAGGGCCGGCCGTCGACCCGCCAGTACGACGGGTGCGCGAAATAGCGCTCCACGATGTGCGCGGCCGCCGCGTCGAACGCCGCGCGCGCCATCGCGCCGGGCATCAAGAGCGGCGCGCCGCCGCGCTTGGCGGGGAAGAGGTCGATCCAGTCGTGGTTGGCCCACATCAGGGCGAACGTGAGGCGGTCGTTGTTCGGAGCGTCCAGGAAGTCGCGCGCGAGCGCCCGGTCCAGAAACGGGCCGCCCTCGTACCAATACCAATCAAAAATGAAGGCGTCGAGGCCGTGGTCGGCCGCCGCGTCGATCTTGCGCGCCATCGCCGCCGGGTCGGATTCATCCTCGTAGCCCCAGAGCGGGGTTTTGGGCTGCCGGTGTCCAGGGAAGCGGGGCTCGGCGCGCCGCAGCAACTCCCACTCCGTCCAGCCCCGGCCATGCCAGCGGTCGTTACGCGGATCGGGGTGGTAGCCGGGGAAATAGTACGCGGCGATCTGATAGTTACAGTTCATCGTCGACCTCCAGGTCTAAGGGGATGAGGTGGAGCGCGTAGTAGGCGTGCGTGGCGAAGTCGCCACGGGTCAGCAGCCACAGCCTGTGCTGGCGGTTCGTTCATCCGTGCGACGACATACACTTATTCATCGCACGGATGAACGAACCGCCAGCACAACCTTATGAACCGGGTCTATTTACGGCGAGGCCCACACGCCACGTCTACGCAATCGCGCAACGGAAGTCGTACGCGCCGGATCCGACCACCAGCACGACGCGCCCATCCTCGACGCGCAGCAACTCGACGCCCTCCGTGTCCCGTAGCGTCGCATCCCCTTCCATTATGGCAACTGCATTGGCGGCGGGCAGGAAGACCGTGGCCGTGGTGTTGGCCGGGATGGTCACATACAACGAAAAGACGCCGTCCCCGACCCGCCGCGCACTGACGATGCGTCCGCGTACGGAGTCGTACGCGGCGCGGGCGTACGTGAGTCCTCCGCCAGGACACGGCCGGATCAGAATGTGTTCGTAGCCGGGGCGCGCGGGGTCCACGTCGATGCCGGCGACGTAGCGGTACAGCCACTCGCCGACCGACCCCAACGAGTAGTGGTTGAAGCTGTTCATGCCAGGGTCCTCGAAGCCCCGCTCGGCCGTCCAGCCGTCCCAGCGCTCCCAGATCGTCGTCGCGCCTTGCCTGATGGAGTACCCCCACGAGGGGTAGGTCTCGTTGAGCAGGAGACGATAGGCCACGTCGGCGTGTCCCGTTTCGGTCAGGACCGGCAACAGGTAGCCGACCCCGACGAAGCCGGTGGTCAGGCGCCAGTCCCTCTCCCTGATCTTCGCCACAAGGTGGTCCGCCGCGGCAGCGCGCAGGTTGCCCGGCAACAGATCCATGTGCAGCGCCAGCACGTACCCCGTCTGCGTGTCGCCCGCGACGCGGCCGTCGTCGGATACGTAGGCCCGCATGAAGGCCACCTTGATCGTGTCGAACAGGGCCTCGTAGCGCGCGGCGTCCTCGGCGCGACCGAGGGTGCGCGCCACGCGGGACATCAGCCGCGCGTCGTGGGCGTAGTAGGCCGTGGCGAGCAGGTCTTTGGGCGTGCGGCTGCCGAAGGCATTGGAGGGGTCGTCGCCGTCGAGGGCCAGCCAGTCGCCGAAGTCGTTGCCGCGCGCGTGGCGCCACAGGCCGGCGGGGTTCGCCGCCTCCAGATAGGAGAGCCAGCGCGCCATGCCCTCGTCGTGTTCCGCTAAGACGCGCGTGTCGCCGTAGACCTGGTAGAGCGTCCAGGGCACGATCACGCCGGCGTCGCCCCAGGCCGGCGCGCCGTGGCTCAGGTCGGTACCCTGTAAGGCGAGCAGCGGCGCGATATCGGGGAACGCGCCGTCGGGCGACTGCGCGTCGGCGACGTCGGTGAGCCACTTGGTGAAAAAGGCGGCGACGTCCGCGTTGCAGCTGGCCGTGCGCGCGAAGATCTGCGCGTCGCCCATCCAGCCCAGGTGCTCGTCGCGCTGCGGGCAATCGGTGGGCGCGGAGAGAAAGTTGCCGCGCTGGCCCCACACGATGTTGCGCTGCAACTGATTGACCAACTCCTGTGAACACGCGAACGTCCCCACCGCCGGTGTGTCGGAGCCCACGACGCGGGCCGTGATGGCGTCGGGCGTCAGGTCGCCGGGATAGCCCATGACCTCGACATAGCGGAAGCCATGGACGGTGAAACGCGGCTCGAAGACGTCCTCGCCGTCGCCCCCAAGAATATAGGTATCGGTCTGGCGGGCGCTACGCAGGTTCTCCGTGTAGAGCGCGCCCGCGGCGTCGCGCATCTCGGCGAAGCGCAAGCGTACGCACGTCCCAGTCGCGCCGGTCACGCGCAAGCGCGCCCAGCCCACCATGTTCTGCCCCATGTCCACGACAGAGACGCCGCCGTCCAGACGGGTGATCGCCACGGGCGCCACCTCCCCGACGACGTGGACGGGCTCGGCGCGGTTGGCTACCAGTGGGGTGGCGTCGCGGTCCGCGACGGCGACCGACGCCCAGGCGGCGTCGTCGTAGCCCGGCGAGTCCCAAGCGAGCAGGTCGGCGCGGGCATCGTAGCTCTCGCCCATCAAGAAGTCGGAGTAGAGGATAGGTCCGGTCACGGCGCGCCACGCGCCATCGCTCGCGATCGTCTCCGTGGCGCCGTCGTCGTACTCCATGTGGAGCTGCGCGAGCAGGTGGAGCCGCGGCCCGTAGAGACCGTACTGCCCGGCGAAGCCCAGGTAGCCGGCGTACCAGCCCGTGCCCAGGATCGCGCCGAGCGCGTTCTCGCCCTCGCGTAGCAGACCGGTCACGTCGTAGGTCTGGTACTGGATGCGTGCGGTGTAGTCGGTCCAGCCCGGCGCGAGCAGCGCGTCGCCAACGCGTTGACCGTTGAGGCGCGCCTCGTACAGGCCGCGCGACGTGGCGTAGAGCCGCGCGCGGCGCACCGGCCGCGTCACGGCAAACGTCCGGCGCAGGTAGGGACTGGGCGCGAGGCCGGGCAGGTCGGGGTCGGCGGCCGGCGACGCGCCGTCGAGACCGATCCACACACCCGCCAGTCCGTGGGGTCCAGCAGGCCCATCTCCCACCAGGCCGGCGCACTGTAAAGCGACACCGCGCCATCCTGGTCCCACACACGCACGGCCCACCAGCAGCGCTGGCCGGATCGCGGCGCGGGGCCGGCGTCGTCGACGTGGACGGATTGGCCGCTCTCGACGCGCCCGCTGTCCCATAGATCGCCTTTGCCGGCGCGCAAGCTATCCTCGCTGGCCGCGACCAGTATCTGGTAAGCAGACTGCCGCCACGCCCGTCGCGCCGAATCCAGGGTCCAGCTAAGTCGGGGTCGCGTGACGTCGATCCCCAGCGGATTTGTCAGGTACTCGCAACGCGGGCGCGCCGGCGCCGGGCCCCTGCCTGTCGTCATGTGACATCTCCCTGCATCGTGCTTTTACGGCGGGGGTCTCGCGCGTCGTCAGGCTCCATTGTTACGATCCGTACTGGCCCGAGCAAACCGCTCGGGCGCTCTCTCCGCTCGAAGGCGTTGGCGTTCGTGTTCGCCACGACGACGACCAACTCATTCGCCCCTACTCGACGATAGTCTGTGATGTCAACAAGATACGGGGCGAACACCAGAGGCGGTAAGGCGTGTCCGTTGATGCGCGCAACGGCGGTCTCGAAGACGTACCCCAGGTCCACCACGACCCGCTCTCCCGGCTTTGGCGGGCCACTCAGGGTAAACGTCGCCCGATATGTCCCCTGTCCCGAGTGCCAGGCCAGCCCCCACTCGGCCCAATTCACAAGGCCGCCGGTCCACTCCCGGCCGGCAACGGATACGTTCCAGTCGTCAAGTCGTTGTTCCCGTGTGACGCGATTGCCCAGGAGCATGGATGTCCCTGGATTAACCGCCCAACGATCCGCGGATTCTGGCCTACCAGAACCGGACCGTGCCGCGAGCAGATAGGATTGCCCCGCCGCAAAGGGTAGCGTGACAGCCATCGTGCCATTAGTAGTGCGGACAGCGGGCAACGCGCGCTGCTCCCCTGTTAGTGGCAGCCACTCCTCGACTATCGCGCCCCCCACCAACCGTAGCGTTGCGGTGAAGCGCCGCTCCGACTCGTTGACGATAAAATAGACATCCGTCTCACCGACCTGCCGACGATGGTACGTCAGCACGGACGACAGAGGACGGATAACTGTCTCACGCCCATTCCCACCACGGTTCTCGTACGTCGTCATGATGTCGTCGTCGGCCGGGTCGATCGCGACCTCAAGGTCGGCGGGGGCTACCGTCCGCAGCAGAAACACGGTCGCCGCGATCCCCTGCTGCACAAGGCCGATGCGGCCGGTCCCATAGGGGACGAAGTCCGGCCGGTCCAATTGTAACAAACGATCGCGCAGCGCGGCCCATTGGTCCGGCGCGTCCCCGCCTACGACCTGACGCGGCAGGCCGCCCACAAACAGAACGACGCCCCCAGCCTCAGCCAGCGCGAGCGCCCGATGCAGGGCTTGCGCGTGCATGACATCCATCAGCGGGACGACGAGCGCACGGAACGTCTCCTGATCGACGCGCAGCGACCCCGACTCTACCGAGGCCGTGGACAGGACGGTGTGATCCACGAGATCGAAATCATACTGGTTCTGGAGCAGGTGCAGGCCTAGCGCGATCAACGATAGGTCGGTCCGCTGCACGGGGAGGTCAGGCTCGGACAACTGCCACGGCTCCCACGCCTTCCCGTCACACGGGCGCGGCGCCTCCGGCGTCATCGTGACCCAGGCCTGCTCGATCGGATAATATAAGGCGACCGGGGCTACATGGCGCCCTTGCGACAGAACGGCGGAGAGGCGCGCCACGTAGTCCCACAGAGGCTTGCTGTGCTCCCACCAAGGGTTCTGGAAAAACTCCGAAGGCGGGCACTCGCGCCGTCGATAGTCGTCGATGCTGTAGTAGAAGCCGTGCGGACACAGCCAATTGACCCCCCGCACATACTGATAGTCGATGATCCGCTTCATGTAGGACGGGGCCAGTTTCCAGCCGGTCAATGCGAACGTTTCGCTGAGCACGCGTGGCCGGCCGTTGGCGTGCGCGACCGAGGCGACAAGTTTCTCCGCCAGCTTATCGGTCACCTCGTCGATTTTGTCGACACCGGGGACCTGCAGTGGGGCCAGCGCGGCAAAAGGGTTGCCCGAATGACGCGTCATCGTGTAGAGCCACTCTTCCCACTCGAGGTGGCCCGTCAGCAGCACTCCGTGCGCGGCGCACCAGGCGGCCAGTCGCTCAAAGAACCGTTCGCGCAGCACCTCCGTCACGGTTCGCCAGTAGTCGTAGCGCACGTGCGCCCCCCGTTCGCCCAGGTCCTCCCACAACGCGGGGAACCAGGGGAGCAGCGCGTAGCCGCGGCGGCGCGCGAACTCGCCGGCCAGGTCGTGCGTCCACGGGAGCGAACCGACGTTGCGATCCCAGAAATTGTTGTAGAAACCCGGCTCATCGACGAAGAAGCCCAATATGGTCGTCCCGAAGTGCGCGGCGAACCGCGCGTGATACTGCTCGTGAGTTTCGGCGATAAACGTGTCTACGGCTCCCGCGTTGATGAGGTCGACGTAGCGGCAATCGGAGTAGGCGGCGATCCAATCGGTTGACTGCTGCCGGGCAACCATCACGCACCAATCGCCTTCCGGCGCATCCCAAGATACCAGCGCGTTCTGCAGGTGGAGCGTCAGTGGCTCCTCGTCGGCGTAGACGTGCGTGTAGCGGGAACGATCCGTCCACTGCGCCGACGCAACGCCATGCAGATGGAAGGTCAGCGGGTCCGGCGACACAGGGTGTACGGCGGCGATGCGGGTGGCGACGACGGCGCGCACCTCGAACGAGCGCTCCAGCTCTAGGCGCAGCGGGGCCGGCCCGTGCACGTAATGGCGCTCCACGATCAGGTTCTGTCCTACGTAATCCGGATCGCGGGCGAGAACCCGGCCACCGGCGTATCCGCTGGCCCAGTTCTCCTCGTCGTAAATCCAGACCTTCATGCCCAGCGCGGCTGCCTCATCAAGGGCCACGTGGCAACGGTCGAACCAGGTCTCCGACAGGTACGGTATGGTCAAGCCTTTGCGCGCATGGATGACAAAAGCGCCAATGCCCTTGTCGCGCATCAGGTGAATCTGCCGCACGATCTCGCGCGGCTCCATGTCACCGTTCCAGAACCAGAACGGGCATGCCGTGTGCTCCGCCTCCGGCCGGTCGAAGATCACGCCCAGAGGCGCCAGCGCCTCCACCGTCCCTGGCTCCTGTCGCGCGGTAACAGTCATTGAACCTCCTCAGTACGGTGGGTATAGCAGAAAGTTCTGCATTGGTGGCAAGATAGAGCCGGAGCCTTGCGCCATGTGTGGATCTGCCCCAACCTAAGGCTAGGAATGCGCTATGCCCCATACACCATTAAGTGACACGATTTAGTGGAGAGTATACGCGTCGAATCGTTGCGCTGTCAATTAGGGTATATCCTGTCCTGCGTCGATGTCACGGCCGGTTGACAAGCGGCGTCATTAGCTCTATAGTAGCTCATGACACGAGTTAATGGCTCGTGTCACCAGATAAAGAACAGGGCTCGTGAATTATCGGCCGGCGACGTCTCCACTGGGACCGCGGCGGTCCCAGTGGAGACGTCCGCGTCTCGCGCTCGGAGTCGCTATGACCAATAATTCACGAGCCCTGAGATAAAGAAAACGGCAAAGGGGCGCTAACAGATGGAGGTGACGCAACATGGTAGGCGTCCAACCAGCCGTGATGTCGCGCGTCTGGCTGGCGTGTCACGGACGACGGTCTCATACGTTATCAACGGGACGGCGGCCGCGCGCATCCCCGAGGAGACACGCGCCCGTGTCCACGCGGCGATCGTGCAACTCGATTACCATCCGCATGAGGCCGCGCGTAACCTGCGCAGTCAGGCGTCGCGCGTCATCGCCAGCGCGATGCCTGAGGCGACCAACCCACACCACCAGGAAACCGCAGCCGGACTGGAGACGTATCTGAAAAGACAGGGATACAGCCTCCTGCGGGCCATCACGAACTTCGATCCGGACGAGGAGCGGCGCTGTCTGCAGTGGCTGAAACAACAACGCGTCGACGCGCTGATCCTCTCCGCCAGCCCTGGGACCACGATCTACGATGAGATACGCGCGCTACGTGGTCAGGGCTACTGCATCACCAGCCTCGGCGGCTACGCCGACAGCGTGGATAGTGTCGCGGTTGAAGACATGTCGGGCGAGCGTCAAGCCATCGAGCATTTGGCGGCCCTTGGGCACCGACGCATCGGCTACATTTACGGCGTCGCCGATCAGGAACTCTTCAGCTTCCGCCTCGATAACTGCTTGGCCATCCAGCGTGAGCATGGCCTTCCCGTGGTCGAGGAGTGGATCAAGCGATGCGGGCCAACGCAGGACGAGGGGTATCACGCGACCCAGACACTGCTAGACGTCGGAAAGGGGACGGACCGGCCTACCGCACTCGTCGTGGTGAACGACCTTCTGGCCAGCGCCGCGCTCAGCGCCCTTTATAGCGCGGGGCTGCGTGTGCCGGACGAGATGAGCGTCGTAAGCTTCGACAACACACCCCTGGCGGCCTACGCCGTCCCGCCTCTCTCCAGCGTCGACTCTGAAGATCGCCTGATGGGCGAGCACGCCGCGCGCCTGACACTCGAGCGGTTGGCTGATCCGCAGCGCCCGCTCGTCCATTTGCGCACCCGGGCCCGTTTAGTCGTCCGGGCGTCGAGCGGGGCGCCGCCGACATCGTAGCGTACAAACGCGGCGCGTCATGAAAGGAGGGTAGGAGTAACCAGTGGACGCCCGCGTGTCGTGGGTGTGACGATCGATGATTGGTAAAGCGCACTATTGACAATCAAAGGAGGCCTTTTTCCATGAGCAGGACGATTTTTTATGCGCGCCTTGGGCGCGCCAAGGGCCGCTCGGCGCGGCTCGGGGCTATCGCCGGCGCCATCTGTCTCACCAGCGTCCTGGCGCCAGCCTACGTCGGCCGGGCCTCCGCGCGCATCGGAGTCGCCGCCCTAAGTGGGACACTAACCATCTACGCCTCGCAGTACACGCCGGCGACGCCAACCAAGAGCAACCCTAATCCCCCGACGTATCTGACGACCATTGTCAAGAACTACCAGTCGTTGCATCCGGGCGTCACTATCAAGCTGTTGCCGAACGTCACGCAGACATCGATCGCTTTCACCCAATATAAAGCGACGCAGTTCGCGGGCGGGACCGAGCCGGACATTATCTATAACAACCCTGTCGACGCCAACAACATCGATGTCGCCAAGGGGTGGTACCTCCCGCTCGACCAGTACCTGGCGAAACCCGACCCCTACGTCAAGGGGAATAAAGCGTGGGCCGACGTGGTCGTGAACGGCGCGCTGGGCAACGTGACGAACGCCAACGGGCACAGCTATAACCTCCCGCTCGACGCCGTCGACACGGCCATTTTCTACAACAAGGTGGCGTTTGCTAAAGCAGGCATTGCCGGTCCGCCCACCACTTTCGACGCCTGGATCGACGACATGACCAAACTAAAGAAGGCTGGCTACATCCCCTACTATATGAACGCGGGGGCCGCCGGGGAGGACTACGTGGACTGGCACGAGCGCCAACTCTCCGACATGCTGTACCACTCGCTCGCCGACAAACTGCACGCGATCCACGGCGGCGCGAAGGGGAGCTACCAGTTGACCAGCGCACAGGTCGCCCGCGCCGTTAAGTCCGGCCTGTTCTCCGCGACCGACGCGCGCTACGGCGATGTGCTAAAGCAATTGAAGCAGTTCGCCGACTACGCCCAGCCTGGGTTCGCGGGTGTCCCCGCCACGGGCACTCCGTACGCCCTCTTCAACTCCGGCAAGCTGGCCATGTTCGAGGGCACCACGTTCGACGTCAAGCCGCTCGCGCAACTGGGCATACGCTTCCCCTACAGCACGTTCCAGGCAATCCCGCCCATAACCAAGGCGACGAGTTCGTATGCGACCGGGGCGACTCCGGGCAAGATCGGGATCATCGGCGCCTTCGCCAACTACAACGTGACTATCGGCACGACGCGCGATCACAACCTGCCCCTGGCAATTGATTTCTTGCGGTACCTCTCTCAGCCGGCCACGGGTGGGCGCATGATCACCCAACTCGGCGAATTGGTCCCTGTCCTCAAGAACGTCCCCGTGGTCGAGAGCCTCAAAGTCTTCGTCCCGAGCAGTGCCCGGCGCGACGCCCTGTTTCCGGGCTTCGTCTCGCGCCTGGACCCGCAGTTTGCGTCACAGGCCTACAAAGTGCTGCAAACCTACTTGCTAGGCCAGACCAGCTTGCAGGAAACGCAGACACAGCTGGAGCAGCTCATGCAGGTGGGCGCACAGCGTGTCGCCACTGCCAACCACTTCACGCTGTAATCAACGTACGTCGTACGTAGACGAAACCCTTTGGAGTTGGAGAGGAGGAGTACATGAGTCTTTCGACAGCGCCGACCTCCGCCGCCCGCGGATCGCTGATACGGCGTTCCTCGCGCGCCGCCGTAGCGAGGCGTCGCCGCAGGGTTCTGTTTATCGCGCTCTGCCTGCTGCCATCCTTCGCGCTGCTCGTCCTCTTCAACTACTACCCCCTGCTCAGCGCGCTCTACCACTCGCTCTTCCGGTGGGATGGCTACAATCCGCCGGCCTTCGTCGGCTTGCAAAACTTCGCGCAGATGTGGAGCGATTCCGCCGTGACGACCGGCCTGAAAAACCTCGCCATCCTTGCCGTCGCCACTGTCGCGATCTCACTCACGTTGCCGCTCCTCGCGGCCGAGCTTGCGCTCGCGGTGCGCGGCCAGCGGCTATTCAAGACCTATCGCGCCCTGCTAGTCATCCCGATCGTCGTGCCCCAGCTCATCACACTCCTGATCTGGGCGTTCATGTTTGACCCCTCGGTCGGCGTGATCAACGCCCTCCTGCGCGCGATCGGACTGGGGTCAGTCGCGCCGCAATGGCTGGGCGACACCCATATCGCGCTCTACTCGATCATCCTGGCCGGCGTGAGCAGTGGCTTCCCCTGGGTGGCCGGACTAAACTTCCTGATCTACCTCGCCGCGCTGCAAAACATCTCGCCCGAGATCCACGACGCCGCACGTCTGGATGGCGCGGTCGGCTGGCGGCGCATGATCTCGATCGACGTACCGCTCATCGCCGGGCAACTGCGCCTGATCATCACACTCGCGCTGATCGCGGTCACGCAGACCTTCACCTCCGTGTGGGTCCTCACGCAGGGCGGCCCCGGCAACGCGACGATGGTACCAGGCGTCGCGCTGTATCAACAGGGCTTCCAGTTCGGCAATTTCGGCTACGCCTCGGCCATCGGCGCGCTGATTTTCGTCGTCATGCTCGCGTTGACCGTGCTCTCGAACGCCATCGGCCAGATGATACAGCGACGACAGGGGGTTTAGATGATGCGAACCATGGTTCGGAGCGCGCGCCGCGTCCAGTGGTATCTTCACATCCCTCTACTCGTCCTCACCGTGCTGACACTCTACCCATTTCTGTTCATGGTCTTCACGTCTTTCAAGAATAACGCGCAGTTCTACAATTCTTTCTGGGGTGTGAGTTGGCCACTACACCTGGACAACTACGGTGACGCGTTCGGGGCGGTCGGCCCATACATCTGGAACTCGGCCGTCATCACCGTGTTATCCGTGATCGGAACCGTCATCATCATCGTCCCGCCATCGTACGTCTTCGCCCGCTTCACCTTCAGACTGCGCGAACCGCTTTTCTACCTCATCATCATGCTGCTCTTCATCCCCACCCTTCTGACGTTAGTGCCGCTGTTCCTCGAGGTGAAGGCGTTGCGTCTACTCGATACGCGGTGGGCGCTGATCCTACCCTACGTCGCCGGTTCGCAGATCATCGGTATCCTGATCTTGCGCAGCTTCTTTGCCGCGCAGCCGGGCGAGTTATACGAGGCCGCCGAGATGGATGGCGCCGGCGATGTCGCCAAGATGCTGCGTATCGGCGTGCCGCTCTCCCTGCCTGTTATCGGCACAATCGCCATTTTCACCGGGCTCAACATCTGGGGTGACTATCTGTGGCCGCTCGTCGCCCTCCCCTCGCAACAGAACTGGACGATGCCGCTAGGCTTGGTCAACTTCCAGAGCACGTACGTCAGCCAGCAGTTGTGGGGGCCGCTCTTCGCCGGCTTCGTCATCGCCGCGCTGCCCATGGTCGTGCTCTTCCTGCTGCTGATGGACCGTTTCATCAAAGGGCTCACCGAGGGCGCCCTCAAGGTCTAGGCGCGATGAGCTCACGCAGTGTGTCGCGCAAGGTGACCGTCTCGGTCAGGCAATCCACGTTGTCCTGGTCCAGCCAGGCCCCGTGGACATACTCCAGGCAGACCACACCGTCGTAGCCCGCGGTCTGCAATTCACGCACAATACGCGCGAAATCGATCCGTCCATCGCGCTCCCCGCACTGCGCCTTGCCCGGGCGCGCCTGCCGCGCGTGCCAGTGCGTCGCATGCGGATGCAGCACGGAAATGTGCTCGAACGGCAGCGCGTGAAAGATAAAGTGCGAGTGGTCGAGGGTGAGGGTGAGACCCGGTACCGCGTCCAGCATCGCCAGGACCAACTCAGGACGCCACGTCACGCTCTCGATGTGCGGCTCGATGCGCACCTTCAATCCATGCGCGCCGCCTTCGTCCACGGCCCAGCGCAACTCTGCGGCCGCGCGGTCAAAGCTTGCGGCGGCCGCCTCTCCCGACCAGTAGCGGCCGGGGCTCAGGGTGACGCCGCCGAGCCCGATCGCGGCCGCGAATCGGAAGAAGCCCCGCCACCGGGTGCGATAGCGCTCGCGCACGGCGGGATCAGGGTGGTTATTGGTGAAGGGCAGCCCATCCTCGTCGACCTGCGGGAAGCAGTCGATGTAGGCGATGCCGGTCTCCGCGCGAATCCGGTTGAATCGCTCCGCTTCCTCGTCGACGTGCGCAGAGATGTAGGCGGGGTCCAGGTCGCGCGCGTTGCCGAGGTCGAGGCAAGCGAGCCCCAGCGCGTGCGTCATCGCCGCCGCCTCGGCGACGGTACACTGTCCAAAACTCCATAGATGGCATCCGACGCGTATAGGCATTCTGTCACCCCACCGGCTCAATCTTTTGACGGAGGCGCCGACCGGCGAAAATCCGCATCCGAAAAGACGATGGCCTCATGCCGGCCATCGCGCGGCGATCCACTCTATCGTTGCCCGTGTACTCTCTTCAACGGTCATCGCGGTCGTATCAAGCAGCGATAGAAGCGGTGTAACCGTGCGCGCGTTCGCCTTCAGATACCTGTTGACATGGAGCATGTCGGCGACAATAACAGGTGTGCCGGACCTGCGCCAACGCGGGCGGCTACGCAGGCGCTCGGCCAGGATGGCGTCGTCTGCGACGACGCCAAGGTAGTGGATCCGCACAAAGTAGCGCCGCTCGGGACACTCCTCGACGTGCTCCGGTAGGACCATCCCGAGCAGGACTACGGGTCGCCCCGCCTGCCCGATGTTTTTAGCGACGCGTAGCCATGTGTTGTGATAGCCCCGATGGTCGTTGCCTTGGGACCATGGGACAGCGCCCCACAGTATATCGTTGTCCATCGTCACGCAACGGTCAAAGGTCTGCACGAGGTTGAGCCCGATTGTCGTCTTTCCCGCTCCACTCGCCCCGGTGACGACGAACAAGGGGAGCTGGACGAAGCGATGCGGATGGTGACAAAACGGGCACACGGCAAAGGGCCCCTGAGGGTCAATCGCCTTCTCGTCGCTGTACTGGCCACACCGCGGGCAGACGTTAAACATGATCCTGCTTACTCCCTTTTAGCGTCCTTATCGTCCCACGGCAAACGGGTCCAGCGGACATCGGTCAAGCCGTCGTACAACCCCGTCGTACTCAGGGTCAGGTGTGCGGCGAAGGGCGGCAGGGCGGTGTCGCGCGTATATTTGATCGACAGCGCGTTCCACCCCTGGTTCAGGGTGACGTCCACATAGGAGATGCTATCGCCGCCATAGTTGGGCCGCAGCAGCGCCGGCTGGCGGACCTCGTGGACGAGGTGACCATTGAGCCAGAGCTTGCGCGGGCATGTCGCCGGCACGCCCAGACGCGCCTCCCGCGCCTCGGGGTTCCACAGGAACAGCCGCGCGTACAGCGTGCCCGTCCAACTCGTTCCGATCTCGTCGGGGAGCGCGTTTCCGTTAGCCGCGGCGACGCGCCACCCCTCCTCCGTGGCCTGACTGTGCGTGGGGAGGGCGTCCAGACGTTGTTCGGCGGCCAGCGGTTGGTCCAGGAGCGCGGCGGCGTCGCCGGCGCCCTGCGGCCCACACAACAGCCAGCGGCGCGCGCCGATGAGCACGATGGGGACGGCCGGCTCGGCGGGCCGGCCGTGCGGCCGCACGTCGAGCTGGAGCGTATTGCTATTATGGATGGCCGCGGGGTCGGCGACGCGCACCGTATACCGCAGCGTCACGTCGCCATACGCCTCCAGCGCCAGCTCGCGCGGCGCCGCCGGCTCGACCACCCAGTCGGCGGGCGCGCGCAGCGCGAGGTCGAGCGTGAGCGCGTCGCTCCGTCTATTGCGCAGCAGGACGGTGAGGTCCGTGGGACGATCGGGCGCGATGACCGGATCGCCGCCATAGTCGACACGGACCACGACCGCCTGGAGCCGATGCTCCAGTTGCGACACGCTGGTGGTCTGCCAGCGTTCCCCCTCGTCCCGCGATGTATCGCCCGCCGCGCCGCGTAGATCGGTCGCATCCCGCAAGTCGGTCGTGTCGTCGATCCGCACTGGCGCGCCACGGGACGCGAGCAGGCGTTCGCCCAGCCGGCACACGCGGTCGGCCAACTCGCCCAGGGTCGCCGGCACGGGGTTGCGGCCGGTTGAGGCGCCGCGCAGGCCACCCCAACTTTCATTGGTGGCGATGGTCTCGCCGAGCGGCGCGGTCCAGCGCTCCGGCAAGCCCGCGCGGCCGCCGACGATGCCGAGCAGCGCGCCGAGTGTCGCCCCCGTGCAGTCCGTGTCGTAGCCGCAGTTGACCGCCGTGCAGAGGGCGTCGCCGAAGTCGCGCCCGTAGAGCCAACCGATCACCTGGAAGCCGATATTCGCCGGGGCGTACTGCGCCACATAGCTCGGGGCCACCGCGCGCACGCGCTCGCGCGCCGCCCGCCAATCGACGCCGGACATATGGGCTTCCCTGGCCGCCCGCACGGCGCGGGCCGTGACGCACTCGATTGGGATGTAGGAGAGGCCGATATCCAGCAGCGTGTGCGGGTCGCGCTCAACGAACGCCGCCGACTGCACGGCGGCGTTGAACAGTTCGCCCCAGACGCCCTCGCCGCCGGCGTGGTCGACGCTGGCGTCCTCGTAGGCGTAGCGCACGGCCAGCGCGGGCAGGCCGGGGGCGAGGCAGGCCCAGATCTCGCTGCGGATCGGGGAGCCCATGCAATCGACGAACCAGTTGTTGTAGTGACCGGAGACCGGCGGCTCTAATCCGAGGCGTAGATTCGTCTTGTTCAGGCCGTATTCGTCCCAGTTATAGCCGATATGGTCGAGCCAGTACTGGGCCAAGTCGCGCGCCGTGAGGTCGAAGCCCACCTCCTCGACGGCTTTGAGCCAGATCAGCTGCATCTCCAGGTCGTCGTTGGGGATACCGCCCTCGCGCAACTCCGGGTACCAGTCGATGGCGAAGGGCTCCTCCTGCGCGAAGGCCTTCTCCAGCGGCGCGCCGAGCGTGCCGCCGCAATTCTTGCCCAGCCAGCACGCGTAGACCTTGTCCCAATACTCGTCTCTGCTCAACGTCGCCACGGTGTGTCCTTTCTTATCTTACTCTTATCTGTCATCTGTCTGTTACCCTTGACGCCGCGCCGGTATCACGCGCGGCGCGTCATGCGCTGACCCCGATGGCCGCGCCTGGAGACGCGCGTCCTACCCTTTCACCCCTGTCACGACGATGCCCTGGATGAACCAGCGCTGCCCGATAAAGAACAGGGCGATGACGGGCAGTGTGCTCACGACGGCCCCGACCATGATCAACTCGAAGTGCGTCGAATACTGGCTCTGGAGCTGCGCCAGCCCGAGTTGCAACGTGAGATGGTCGCTGCTTTGCAAGTAGATGAGCGGCCCCAGGAAGTCGTTCCAGTTGTACAGAAACGTGAACAGGGCCACGGCGATCAGCGCGGGCTTGATCAGCGGCAGCGCGATGCTCCAGAACGTGCGGACGTAGCCGCAACCGTCGATTTTGGCCGCGTCTTCCAATTCGCGCGGTTGCGTCAGGAAGAACTGGCGCGTCAGGAACAGGTACGCCGGGTTGGCGAAGAGTTGCGGCACGATGAGCGGCGCGAACGTGTCGAGCCAGCCGAAGCTCTTGAACATGACGAACTGCGGGATTAATGTCACGAAACTTGGCACCATGAGCGTGCTCAGGGCCAGCACGAAGAGCGCGTTGCGGCCCGGAAAACGCAGGCGCGCGAAGCTGTAGCCCACGATCGCCGACGAGAAGGTTGTCCCGATCGTCGCGGATACGGCGACGAACAGGGTGTTGAAGAAGTAGGTTCCCATGGGCAGGCTCTGGAAGAGCGCGCTGTAGTTCCCCCAGGCCAGCGGGCTCGGGAACCAGATGACGGGATAGGCGGCGATCGCGTCCGATGTCTTGAGGCTGCCCGACGCCAGCCAATAGACGGGAAAGAGCAGCACAGCGGCGAACACGATCAACACCACATAGGTGAGCAGGCGGCCCGCGCCGCGGCGGACGGTGACCAGGGGTCTGTGCGCCGTGCTCTGTGGGGCCATAGGCCGCCGTTCCCCGACGGCGGGAGTGATGCTGCTATTGGTCATGCATCCACCTTCGGTCCTGTCCGCGCCGCTCACGGCGGGGCTGTCCACACGTTCTACTCGCCGGCATAGAACACCCACCCGCGCGCCGATCGAAACACGCCCAGCGTGAGCAGCAGGATCAGGGCGAACAGGACCCACCCAAGCCCGGCCGCATAGCCGACCCGCCCGAACTGGAAGGCGGTCTGATAGATGTAGACCGACCAGGCGTAGCTCGCGTAGTTCGGGCCGCCGACGGTCCCGCCGTTACTGGTCACAACGTAGATCAACGTGAACACCTGGAAGCTGCTGATGATGCCGAAGATGAGGTTGTAGAAGATGGTCGGCGTCAGCAGGGGCAGGGTCACGTTCCAGAACTTGTGCCGGGCACCGGCGCCGTCGAGGTCGGCGGCCTCATACAGCTCGGTGGGGATGCCCTGCAGTCCGCCCAGGAAAATCAGCATGCCGCTGGTGCTGCCCCATAAGGTGGCCAGGACGAGCGAGGGGATGATCCAGGATTCGCTCGACAGCCAGGGGATCGACGGCAGGTTGACCGTGTTGAGCACCTCGTTGATGATGCCGAACTGCTCGTTGAACATGAACTGCCAGAGCAGGCCCTGCGCCACGCCCGTGATCAGCGCGGGCAGGTAGAAGAGCGTGCGCCAGACCGGCAGGAAGTGGATGCGGCGATTGAGCAGCAGGGCGATGCACAGTGAAAACGTCAACCCGAGAGGGACGGCCAAGACGGAATAGAGCGCGGTGACCTTGATCGATTGCCAGAACAGCGGGTCCTTGCCGAGCATATCCGCGTAATTGCCGAGCCCCACGAACGACACCCGCGCGTTTCCTCCGCTGTAGTTGGTCACACTCAGGCCCAGCGAGGCGAGCACCGGCCCGGCCGTGAACCACAGGAAGCCGATGAGCCAGGGGAGCAGGAAGATGTAGCCGTAGATGGCCTCTTTCCGCGCCAGCGTCGAGCGCCGTCGCGGCCGATGCGGCCCGATCACCGCGCGCGCGCCCGTGACTGCCATGGTCTATCTCCTTCTCCGTGATGGTGATACTGTGGCCGGCCGTCACAACGGCCGGCCACAGGCTGAGCGGATTGGCGGCGGTTAGAAGCGGTATTTCTTGATCGCCGTCTGGCCGTCGGATTGCCACTTAGCCAGCGTCTGCTTCACGTTGGCCTTCGAGCCGAGCATGGCGGTGACGGCGTTCGCGGTGATCGTCGACAACTCGTTGTAGTACGGCGTCGTCGGGATGGTGAACGCCTCGTTGATCGTGGTGGGGAAAACCGCGACGTGCGCGGGCGGCAGCTTGGCGGATTTGGCCGTGCTGACCCAAAGGGGCACCGCCGACTTGCGGCCCGGTATACTGCGCGTGGGCTCCGATATCAGGATCTGATCCGAGCGTGTGCTGGTGAGGAAGTTAAGGAAAGTGAACGCCTCGTTGGGGTGTTTCGACGTCGAGGCGATCGACCAGGCGCCGCCGGCCGGAGAAATCGGGCGATGTCCGGTCGGTCCCTTCGGCAGCGGGGCGACATCGTAGTCGAAGCGCTTGCCGATCGTGCTGCGCATCTGCAGCGTGGCCCACGACCCGTTGACCGACATGGCCAGTTGACCGCTGCTCCACGGGTCGAACCCGGCGGAGAAAGCCCCGCTGCGCGGGGCCGCCTTCGTCACGTAAACGGCGTCCTGCATCTTCTGAAACAGTTCGACGGCCTCCGGCGTGTTGACCAGGAACGAACGCAGGTCGGGGCTGAGCCACTTGCTACCCCAAGCCAGCACGAACCCGACCGTGCCCCATCCGCTGCCGAGTACGCCGGCGATATCGACGCCCCAGGTCGTCTGCCGCGACCCGGAGGTGGCCACGAACTCCTTAGACATGGCGAGCAAATCGTCCCAGGTCCAACTGCCGTCGGTCGGCGGATACTTGATGCCCTTCTTGTCGAACATTGTCTTGTTGTAGAAGACGCCCCAATCGGACCAGTCGTAGGGCAGGCTATATTGCTTGCCCTTCCAGGTCATCTGCGCGACTTCCGCCGACCAAAAGTCGGAGGTGTTGACGTGGGCGCGCGCCATGTACGGGTCGAGGGCGAGGGTCCAGCCGCGGTTGGCGCGGTCGGCCGTGGCGAAGGTGCGATTATAGAAGACATCGGCGAGCGTGCCGCCGGTGGCGCGCGTCGGGATGACAGCGCTATCGTAGGGGCTGTTCGCGGTGCCCGGATAGTTGGTCAGATTGACCTTGATGGTGGGGTAGGTCTGCTCGAAATTCTGGATCACCTTGTTGAAGAGCGGCACGTCGGTAACCGCGTCGTGGTTGGTCCAGAACTGCAACGTGACTTGGTCCGCGGCCGAGTGGCTGGCCAGCGCGGACGCCGGTAGGAGAGAATCGGCGGCGACAACAGCGCCGGCAGCGGCGGCGCCGGCAAGTAGCGTGCGGCGCGAGACAGGTTTCATCACATCCATGGGGGATACTCCTCTGCGAGAATCGAGTCAAATAAGGTCTACTGGTCTATACGGGAATGGACGCGCGCGTCATCGGCTGTATCACAGCGACGGCATCTATCTTACTCTATCCTCTATTCGTTCCGGCTCCTCCTCACTCTCACGTTGAGACAGCGCTCACGCCACAACCGGCGCGGCGGGGGGGGTGATGACACGGTTAGCCACCCGCGGAGGGCGGGCCGCTCGATTGACGGGCGACAAGCTCGCACGGTAGGACGCTGCGCTGGTGCGGCGCGTCGGGATGGGCGATCCGTTCGAGCAGGAACGTGGCCGCTAATCGGCCAAGCTCCTGCGCGGGCTGGCGCACGGTGGTGAGCGCCGGAGCGACCAGGCCAGCCAGCGGGATGTCGTCGAAGCCGACGATGGAGATGTCGTGAGGGACGCGCAGCCCTTGTGCGGTCACGGCAGCTATGACGCCGAAGGCGGTGCGGTCGTTGACGCAGAAGATAGCCGTCGGCGGTTGGGGCAGGGCGAGCAGCGCCCACGTCTCGCGTTGCCCGCTCTCTTCGTCGAGATCGCCCTCGCGCACCATCTGCACGGGCGCGGGCAACCCGGCCTCGTCCAGTCCCTGGCGGTAGCCGCCGAGCCGCCCCATGGCAATGCCACGGCTGAACCGTCCACCGATGAACGCGATGCGGCGATGGCCCAGGGCGGCGAGGTGGGTGACCGCCAGCCTGGCGCCGCCGAACGTGTCGGTGCTCACCTCGTCGGCGTGTGGATGGACGGGACGACGGCCGATGCAGACCATGGCCAGACCGCGGTCACAGAACTCGTGCAGGACGAGCTCGTTCTCGGCGTTGCGCTCCCCCTCGGTCGGCGTCAACATAATACCGTCGACGCGTTTGTGACGCAGCGTCCGCACCGTCTTCAGTTCGACAGCCGCGTCGTCGGCGCTGCAAATGATAGGGATGTAGCCTGCGGCCTGGGCCACATCCTGCACGCCCCGCGCGATTTGGGCAGAGAAGGGATTGGTGATGTCGGTCAGGAGCAGCGCCACCAACTCGCTTTGTTTCGTGGTGAGGCTGCGCGCCAGGCCGTTGGGCTCGAAGCGCAACGCATCCATGGCCGCTTGGATGCGCTCACGTGAGTGCGCCCCGACGTACCCGCTCCCATTGATCATGCGGGAAACGGTGGCGACCGAGACACCCGCCCGCTCGGCGACGTGGTAGATCGTGACACCCGATGTAGGCTCACCGAAAGATGTAACCTGTTTCATATCGCCTATCATAGACGATCGCTCGCATCGTTGTCAAGAGGCGAGGGACAGTGACCAATCTCGTGCGATGCTCACGACTCCTTGGGGGTCAAAAGTCGTGTTTTCTCCCGCGACATGTGCGCAAGCGCCTATTTCACCTGCGGCCAGTGCGCGAAAACGCCATGAGAGCCTCCGTCTATCGGCTCCGTGTGACGTAGAAGGAAGCAGTCTGTTGTGCAATCAGTGACATATAATGACGTTCTAGGGGCCCAAAAACAGCGTTACGTAGTGACGATTGTGAAATAGGTTTCACAATCGTCGCGCTGTCACGGGGACGGGGTCCGTGATGTATTGTTGGCGGTGGACATTCTGGATGAACGATTCCGGGATCGTTCATCCTCCGGTTGGAACCTCCGCGTAGTGGTGCGTATGGTCGGCCGGGATCCCGACCTCACCGGCGTACCGCGCGCGATAGGCCGTGGCGCTGACCCCGAAATAGGCTTTGAAACGTCGCGCGAAGTAGTTCGGGTCGGGCCAACCCGCCTCCCGACCGATCCGCGCCATCGGATAATCGGTCTGTAGCGCCAGCGTCGCGGCGCGCTCGGCTCGTTGGTGGGCGAGGTAGGCCATGGGCGACAAGCCGGTGTGGGTTTTGAACAAGCGCACGAGGTAGGAGCCATCGATGTGCAGGCGTCCCGCCAGGTCCGCGAGTGACCATGGGTACGCGAGGTCCTCTTCCAGCAGACGCATGCCTTGCACGACGGCGTCATGCACGAGTTTTGGGCGTCGCGTCCCCGTCTCGCCGGCCGGGTTGACATGATGGGCGAGCTGGGCGAGCGCCAGCAGGAGATGGCCGATGAGATCGACTTTGGTGTCGGGGCTGCCGGCCACGCCAAGGCGATGCAGCGCGTCGATGTGGTGGAGACAGTCCGCGAGCGCCGGGGGCGACAGGCACGCCGCCAGGATGCCGCGTCGATCCAGGCCCAACGGCCCGCTGTAGAGAAGATAGTTCAGCAGCGGGTCGTCGCGTATCCACACAAGCTCGCGTTGCAGCAGTTCGAGCCCAAAGCAGCAGTTGGACACCTCCAGACGCCGGCAGGCGCGATAGGCGTGCCAGACCCCCGGCCGCAGGATGTAGATATCACCCGCCTGGAGGGGCTGCTGGCCGTGGATCGTCTGGTGGACGCCGTGCCCCGCGCCGATCACCATGACCTCGATGAAATCGTGGCTGTGTAGCTCGAAGTCGCCGTCGAGCACGACGCGATTGGCGAAGATCGGCGCGTGCGCGGCCGCGAAGATCCAGCGCCGGGCATAGAGTACGGGCGTCGTCTGATCGTCCATACCGTTAAGCATAGCCCTTGTCGAGCGATTGTCAATTTTGTGCTAGCGAGCCGCGCATGAGAGGCTAACACCGGCCGTCCATCGGCCCTCATACTGGGTGTAAGAGCGCAAGGGCTCTTGATGACCAGGAGGGAACGCCATGACAACCACATCCTATCGCGCTGTCTATCGCACGACGCCCGAAACACTCTCGGATGACACGATCCAGACCTATCGGCGGCAAGGCTTCGTGCACATTCCGGGGGTCATCTCATCCGATGAGGTCGCCGCGTTCCGCGCGGCGGCGCTCGACGCGGCCCAGCGGTTGAAGGACAAGAGCAACACCGCGGGGAGCAAAGCGGAGCGCGTCTTCCTGCAACTCGTCAACGTGTGGCAGGACGACGAGACGATGAAGCGCCTCACGCTGCACCCCAACGTGGGCGCCATCGCCGAGCGCCTGGCCGGCGTCCCGCTACGGCTCTGGCACGACCAGATCTTGATCAAGCAACCCCACAACAACGCGCCCACCGAATTCCACCAGGACCAGCCCTACTGGCCGCACGCGCACTCAACCCATCCACTCACGGCGTGGATCGCGCTGGTCGACGTCCCGGTGGAGCGCGGCTGCATGACCTTCATCCCCGGCTCGCACACGCGCGCCGACCTGGCCGCGCAGGACCTGACCGACGCGCACGACCTGTTCCAGAAGAGCCCCGATTTGATGTGGGAGCCGCGTGTGACGATCCCGCTGCGCGCGGGAGATTGTACGTTCCACCACGCGCTCTGCGCCCACATGGCCACGTCGAACCTCACCGACGAGCCGCGCGTCGCCCACGCCGTCATTTTCATGGACGCGGGGACGACCTACCGTAAGACGCCCCATCCCGTCACCGACCCGTTAGGATTGGCGGAGGGGCAGCCCCTGGCCGGCGGCGTATTCCCGGCGGTCGCCGAGTTCGAGTAACGCGCCTTGTCGTCGTAACGGACTACGCTTTGGCGCTTTTTATCGAGTTATGTCAGTGCTGGCCGTTGAGGTCATTCGTACGAGAATGCCCCTCGCACTCATGCATCTGAAGGGCATTTGCCGTTTAGCTGGCGCGTGTGATTTGGGTGTGTTTCATCTGAGTTGGAGCTGCGGGTAGGGTGACCGTCGCGGTCGGGACAACCAAGGGCCGTCCCAACTCAACTGGAACACACCCATGTGATTTCGGGACATATCGCCCGTGAGACAACGCCATCGGGTTGTTATGGCTTGGCGCGGGCTTGCTCGATACGAGTTAGGATGCAAGCGGCGTACAGCATTCTTATGCGCGGGCGGTCATGCGACGCTGTCAGCCGATGGGAATCCAAATCTTGCAAGGATGACCTCAACGGCCAGCGCGGGGCGGGTGGCGATGAGCGCCTGCCGATATCGGCGCCGAGACGGCCTGATTGAAAGGACAGGAGCGGTCGGTGATATCCTCCTTGTCGTTCTTGTCGTTGGTATCGCCGACCATGGCCGGCGCGCGACGTCGGATCAGTGATGGGGGAAATGATACCGCGCGTAGCCGCCCGGTAGCAGGACATGCCACATGTCTCGCCGACGTTCGACCGTTCCGTCCACGCCATCAACGCGCCGTGGCTCCCCCGGATATACGGGAATCACCAGTTCTCCCGTTACCCCCGGCGGCAAGTGGACCTCCACGTCCCACCGTTCCTCGTCGCGCGACCAGTGGACGTGAACGGGGCCACGCGGCGTGGGCACGGCGCCGCCCGCCCAGGACAGCCCACACTCGTGGGGCGCGACGCGCACATGGCTATAACCTGCCGCCCCTGGCTCGACGCCGAGCACCTGCGTGGAGAGGAAGTAAGCGGGCGCCGCCGACCAGCCGTGGCAGAGGCTGCGGCTCCAATGCCCGGGAATATAGCCCGGGAACGTTTCCCAGAACGTCGTGGCGCCCTTCTCGATCATGCGTCCCCATTGTTCGCGCACGATCTCCACGGCGGCCTCGGTCTCGCCATATCTCACCAGCGTTTCCAGCGTGAAGAACAGGAACCAGGGACTGCCGACCGGGACGACCTCCTCGACTGGCCATGCCTGTGCCCGGCCCGGATCGCTGCCCACGAAGTTCCCCGTGCGCGCCGCCTCAACGAGGGGCAGGATGCGCTCCGTCCGCTCGGGGGGGGCGCACCCGCACAGGAGGACCAGCGTGTTCGTCGGCTCGCTAACGCGCGTCCGTGCCAGGAACTCCTCCGGCTCCTCCGGGCGTTCGCCTCGCGCCACGCTTCGCGCGGCGTAGCGCGCGTACGCCACCTCGTCGCGGACCGTATCGACATAGGCGCCGCGCGACTCGGACCGGAAGCGTCAGGATTCGGAACGCAAATGGGGGTGGCGCGTGTCTGCCCTGCGGTGGCCCCTGCCTGATGGCCCCTACGCCGCCTGCAGCAGCGCGCGCACCTCGCCCCACCGCTCCGCGAAGAGCCGCCGTTGGTCCGCTAGGGAGACCGTCTCGTTCAGGTGGTGGCGATAGCGGAGATGGTCGCGCAGTTCGTCATGAGCGGAGCAGAAGCGGGCGGCTGCGTCAAAGGAGCCGAAGCCGCGCATGGGGTAATAGCGTTGCTTGATGCCCCGGTGATCCTGCTCCATCCGATTGTTCATATAGCGGCTGGTGCGGTGCTGGACCTCCGGCCCCAGCGTCTCACGGATGGCACGCGGGTAGGCATCATGCCCGTCCGTGGTCACCTTCTCCGGCGCGTGGCCGATGACGGTGCGTGCCCGTTGGAAGAACCGCTTGGCGGCGTCCATGTCCCGCGTCTCGCTCAGCATCGAATCGACCAGGTTGCCGTCCGCGTCGATCGCACGATACAGGTAGCACCAGCGGCCATCTACCTTCACATAGGTCTCGTCCGCATGCCATTTTTTACCGGCCTTGCCCCGGCGCTTGGCGCGCAGGCGCTTCGTGAGCAGCGGGGCGAACCGCTCCTCCCATTCCCGCACCGTCTCATGGGTGAAGGTGAAGCCCCGCGTGAGGAACATCTCGGCCAAGTCGCGCAGGCTGAGTTTGTAGCGCAGCCGCCACAGGACGACGAGTAGCGCGACGTCGGTGGGGACCTGCAGGTGGTTGAAGGGGGTGCCCGTCCGCTCGTTGAAGGTGCGTCGGCAGGGCCGACACCGGAATAGCCGATAGCCCAATGCCGTCACTCGCTCTAGCTCCTGCGTCGCGTCCCTTTGACAGTACGGGCAGGCCATCGTCCCCTCCTCAATACACCTCTATAAAAGGAGAAGAATACCCGAGTGGCTGTCCACTGACAACCGCTGCCAACCGCTGATTCTGAAATCTGACGCATCCAGCGCGATGGGACGGAGGCCGGTGCGTGACGTGAGCTTCGCCCTGCGCGCGGGCGAGATCCTCGGGCTGGCTGGCCTGATGGGCGCGGGGCGCACCGAGGTGCTCGAGACGATCTTCGGCGTCCACCCGCGGCACCTCGTGCAGGGCCGCGTCCTGCTCGACGGGCGGCCGCTCGACGCGCGCTCGCCCCGCGCGGCCA
>JAABUY010001008.1_pt1 | contig 41306 bp, 35 predicted proteins | sample 5560271 | NCBI WGS metagenome assembly JAABUY01 (sample SAMN10711886, study PRJNA513374) | rock metagenome | isolation source: Antarctica rocks | place: Antarctica: Victoria Land, University Valley
ACGGCCACCTTGGCCTCGTACATCGCATAGCCAACCTGGTTGACCCGCAACTCGCCGGCCGGCGCTGGCCCGGCCAGCGCCCGCGCCGGGGCGCCCGCGCCGGCGCCCACGGCCAGGCCGCAGCCCACCACGGCCGCGATTCCCCGGCAACCGCGCCTCATGCCGGACCCTCGGTGCGCACGACCGTGACCGAGGTCGGCGGGAGGGTGACCGCTGCCAAGCCGGCGGGCAGGGTCCAGCGGGCCGGCGGCCCGTCGGGCTGGGCGAAGCCGTGAGGACCGCGCGGATGCCAGACGTACTGGCCCGGGCCGAGCTGAGCGACCTGGAGCGGGCCGCGGAGGGCTCCCCGTCCCAGGCGCAGGATCGCTCGGTGGGCGGTGGTCACATCGCGGTTTACGAGGAGGACGGCGATGCGGCCGTCGGCACGTCGCACCGCGTAGGCCCCCACCAGGCCGTGGCCGTTGGCCCCGGCCAGCCCCCCGGTCGCCCCCAGCCGAGTGTCGGTCCCGCCGTCGCCGGCCCAGTCGTCCCTGAGCATGCGCATCGCCCAGTAGGTCGCGACGGGCTGGCGCGCTTGACCGTTGTCGCCGGCATTGAACAGCGTCAGGTTGCCCCAGGTGGCGCACGTGCGCGTCTCCTGCATCGGCTGGGCGGGCTCCAGGCCGTAGAGGTAGGCCGTCTGACCACCGTCCTGCAAGAAGCCGGCGATGGCGTCGACATCCAGCACGGCGCCGGGCAGGTCGTCCTCGACTCGACCCGCGAACGCCGAGTAGCCCAACTCGGTGATGACCAGCGGCAGGCGCGCGGGAAGCCCGGCGCGTCGCTGGCGCTCGATTACGTCAGCGAGCAGTGCGGGCTGGCGCTGGAGCTGGCCCCCGGTGTCGCGGCAGTTGAGGTCGAACGGGTACCACTCGAAGGAGAAGTAGTCGAGCTGGCTGAGCATTCCTCGCCGAGCCAGCTCGGCGACGAAGCGCCCGGTCCACGACCGCCGGCCCCGGCGGTCAGGCCACCACCGCCAGTCCGGCAGCGAGGTCTGAAAGCCCGGTCCTCCCAGGGGCACCGCCCGGTCGACCCGGCGCAGCGCGCGGGCGAAGCGCGCGTAGAGCGCGGCGTAGCCCTCGGGCTCGGAGAGCTGGCCATCGGGCTCCTCGCCCAGCTCGACGCGCCCCAGCGGGTAGCGCCGGGCGTGGAGGAAGCGCAGCTCGTTGACCGCGTCGTCCGGAGTCCCGTACAGCACGGCCACGGGGACCATCAGCGGACGCCCACGGGTAAGGCCCGACGCTTCGATCTGGTCAAAGCTGGGCTGCGCATAGCCCGGGTCGCGGTCCGACGCACGATGCCACGGGTCGGTCGAGGAGGTCATCGTGGTTGTCTGGCGTCCGCCGTCGGGAGCGTGACGCATCTCGTCTCGCAGGGTGCCGTGGCGCCCTCGCACGCCCAGGCCGAGCTCGCGGACGGCAAAGCCCAAGCGGTCGCGCAGGTCGCGCGAGCCCGGCGGCGCGGTGTGCGAGGAGCGCTCGAGCAGGAGCCGCACGAAGCGCACGCGCAGTGGCCGGTGGCCGAGTGAGTGCAGCTGGGCGCCGCCATGTCCGGCCAAGGAGCCCCGCGGAAAGTCGCGCCAGCTGGCCGGGGGATGCGCGGCCGGGTAGATCGCGTTGACGCCGGTCCACCACTGCACCCGCACCCGCGTGGCCCACGGCGTGCCCCACAGCACCGACACCTCGTCCACCGGGCGTCGGCGGCCCAGGTCGATGAGCACCCACTGCTCCGGGGCGTGCCCGGCGAGGCGGGGATCGAGGTAGGGATCGCTCTTCCAGAAGCTCGCCGCGTCGCCATCATCCAGGCGCGAGTACCCCACATCGTTAGCCTGGTCGACCGAGTCGCCGCGGCGGGGCAGGGCATATCCGTAGGTGGGCCCGATGAGCCGCCCGGCCGTCGGCGAGGAGGTCCAATACCCCTCGTGGCTCCGCGGATCCGAGAAGCGCCCGGCGGGATTCCAGTGCCACGCTTCGACGCCCAGCTCGGTGCGCAGACGCTGGGAGATGGACGGCAGGCCGGCCGAGGCCATGGCGCGCAGGTTGACAGGGGTGTAGACCTGGGCCAGGGAGCCTTGGTCGTGGCCGTCCAGGTCAGCGCCCAGGACACTGGCCGGATCGAATGCCCCAAGCCCCGGGCCGGTGCCGATCTGCACCGTGGTGGCCGGCCCGGACGCGGTTTGGTCGGCGGCGCGCGCGGCCGGCGCGGCGGACGCGGCCATCATCGCGACGACCCCGGCGCCGAGGATGGCGGCAAGGGCGGGGCGGGGCGGGGCGGTCATGGCTGCTCAGGAGGCTAGACCCGGGCGGACCCGATCGGAGCGGTTGAGCGCGCACCCGGCGGTGGCCCGACCTGCCAGCCTCACCGCTGATGAAGCCCTCCGGTCGCAGGCCTGTGCCCCCCGGCACCGAGTCCGCGAGCGGCCCGGCCGCCGATGCCGTCGTGCTCTACGACAAGCCGGCGGGAACGACCTCGCACGACATCGTGGCCCGGATCCGACGCACCCTGCCCGACCAGCCGGCCGGCGCCCGCCGCCTGAGGGTCGGCCACGCGGGCACGCTCGACCCGTTCGCCACCGGGCTGCTGCTCATCCTGGTGGGACGGTCGACGCGGGTACAGCGCTACCTGATGGCGCTGCCCAAGCGCTACGAGGTCGTCGCCCGCCTGGGATGGCGCTCCTGCACGGGGGACCCGGAGGGCCCGCTCGAGCACACCGGGAGGATCCCGCTGGCCGATGCCGTCCTTCCCACCGGGCCGTTGCTGCAGGCTCCGCCGGCCTACTCGGCCGTCAAGGTCGACGGCGAGCGGGCCTATCGCCGGGCTCGGCGCGGAGAGGATGTCCGGCCCGAGCCCCGCCCGGTCCACGTGCACCGCTTCCTGGAGCGCTGGCGCGACGGCGACCGGGCCGGCTACGTGATCGAGTGCGCCGCGGGGACCTACGTGCGCACCCTGATCGCCGAGCTGGGCGACGCCTACTGCCTGGAGCTGCGGCGCACGGCCATCGGGCCGTTTCACGTGGCCGACGCCGACCCCGACCGGCCGATGACCCTGGACGACGCCCTCAGCTTTCTCCCCCGGTGCTGCATCGATGCCGAGCACGCCTCTGCGGCCGGGCACGGCCGTGGCGTCCCCGGACGAGCCGAGGGCCCCGTCCGCCTCGTCGGTCCCGACGGGCTGGTCGCCATCGCCGAGCCCCGGGGTGACCTGCTCTGGCCCGTCGTAGGCTTGCGCCCGTGAGCCTGCGGCCCACCTTGCTTGCCGACGCGCAGCGACGGCCGCGTCGGGTGGCCGTCGGCGAGTTCGACGGCGTCCACCTCGGGCACCGAGAGGTGATCCGCGGCTCGGACACGGTCCTGACGTTCGATCCCCACCCCCGGGCCGTCGTCGCCCCCGGCGCGGCGCCGAAGCTGTTGACCACCACCGAGGCCAAGGCCGAGTTGGTCAAGGATCTCGGCGTCGTGGAGCTGGTGGTGATCCCCTTCGACGCGAAGCTCGCGGCGCGCGGCGCCGAGGACTTCATCGAGGACGTCCTCATCGGGCGCCTGGCGGCGACCCAGGTCAGCGTGGGGGAGAACTTCCGCTTCGGCCACCGCGCCCAGGGCGACGCCGCCCTGCTGGCTGAGCAGACGGCGTTTCGCACGCGCGTCGCGCCGCTGGTGGAGCTCGAGGGCGAGATCGTGTCCTCCAGTCACATCCGTGGGCTCATCGCGGCCGGCGACGTCGAGACGGCCGGGCGCCTGCTGGGCGCCCCCTTCGCTCTGCGGGGCACCGTGGTCGGGGGTGATCGTCGGGGTCGGACGCTTGGCGTTCCCACCGCCAACCTCGTCCCCGACGAGCGCCTGGCCTATCCCGGCCACGGCGTCTATGCCTGCGTGGCCGACGGCGCTGTGCCGGCCGCTGTCAACGTGGGGGTCCGGCCCCAGTTCCAGACCGGCCGGGGCACCCTGATCGAGGCCCATCTCATCGATTGGCACGGCGATCTCTACGGCCGGGACCTCAAGCTCGAGTTCATCGCCCGCCTGCGGGGCGAGCGACGCTTCGACACCGTCGAGGCCCTGGTCGAGCAGATGCACCTCGACATCGACACGGCTCGCGATCTCGTCAGCGCGCGGCGGTGAGCAGGCGGATCCACGCCCCCGCCGGCGCCGAGGGCCTTCCCCGGCCCGGCGAGAGCCCTCGCCGGCGGCACGATCATCTGTCCGGACGCGATGCCTAAGATTGCCGCACGTGCCCCGGTCCCTGCGTCACGGCCTGCTCCTCGCCGCGTCGGCGGCCGCGCTGATCCTCGCCGGCTGCGGTGGCGGCAAGTCGAGCTCGTCGACGACGTCATCGACTCCGTCGACCTCCTCGGGCGCGACGGGCCCGAAGCAGGGGGTCCCGCTGTCCAGCCCGGCAGCCCACGCCGCCCTGGTGTCGGCCATCAGTCGCTCGCCCGACGTTCCGCCGGGCCAGGCCGACCCCATCGCCAGCTGTGCCATCGCCAAGCTCCAAGCTGAGCACTACACGACAGTCGACGTGCCGGCCGCCGCCGCAACCCAGGCCGGCAAGTCCTGCGCCGAGCAGGTGCTCGGCGGCATCGACAGCCCGGTCACCCACCGGGTGCTGCTCGACCGGATCCGCAAGACTCCCCACGTCAACCTCGGTCAGGCCAACCAGATCACCGACTGCGTCATCGCCCGCTTCCGCTCGGGCGGCTACACCAGCATCTCCACCGTGCCGGCACCGGTGGCCACCAAGGCGGGCCAGGACTGTGCCCGCCGGGTCGTCCGGCACTAGCTCTTGGGACTGCGTGAAGCGGGCGTTGCGCGGCGCCTCATGCGCCCGACCGCTTCTCCTCCAGCGCCCCCTCCTCCAGCGCCCCGCGCAACGCCACCTCGAAGGACTCGGGGCCACGTCGCGGGCCACGTCGCGCAAGCGCCGGCGCGTCCGTCCAGGCGCCCAGTTCACTGCTAGCGTGTCGCCGCCCATGACCGTCCTGAGCAAGGAGCGCAAGCAGGAGCTGGTGTCCAAGTTCGGCAAGGCCGACAGCGACACGGGCTCCCCCGAGGTCCAGATCGCGATGCTCACCGAGCGCATCAACGGCCTGACCCAGCATCTGCGTGCCCACACCAAGGACCACCACTCACGCCGCGGGCTGCTCATGCTCGTCGGGCAGCGCCGACGCCTGCTGGGCTACCTGCAGCGCCGCGATCTCGACGGCTATCGCGCGCTGATCCGGGAGCTCGGCCTCCGGCGGTGACGCCGGCCCCGGCGGTAGCGCCGCTGCCGGCGGGGACGCCGGCCCCCGAGCTCTCCCTGCGCGACGAGGACGGCGAGCCGGTCACGCTCGCCGACCTGCGCGGGCACCGCAGCGTCCTGGTCTTCTACCCGTACGCCTTCAGCCCGGTGTGCAGCGATCAGCTCAACCTGTACCAGGAGGTTCTCGACCGCTTCGAGCAGGCCGGTGCCCGCCTCTACGGCGTCTCCTGCGACGCCAACTGGTCTCAGCGCGCCTTCCGCCAGCACCTCGGCGTCACCATCCCCCAGCTGTCGGACTTCGAGCCCAAGGGCGCCACCTGTCGGGCGTTCGGCGTCTACCACCCGGGCGGGTTTCCCCAGCGCGCCCTCGTGCTCATCGACGCCGACGGCATCGTGCGCTGGAGCTACCAGGCTCCTTCGCCCGGCGACCTGCCCGGGGCCAACCTGATCTTCGACGCGCTGGCCGAAGGCTGATCGAGCCGCTGCGCAGCGCGCCGCTCCCGCCCGTCGGTCTCGACGACCACGTGCGCGGGCCCGAGCGGGCGCCGCTGGTCATCGTCCACGCCGACTTCGAGTGCCCGTTCTGCGCCGTGCTCGAGGCGCGGCTGGACGGCCTGGCCGTGCGCCGGGCCTTCCGCCACTTCCCGGTGGCCTCCAAGCACCCGCGGGCCTGGCCGGCGGCGCTGGCCGCCGAGGCGGCCGGCCGGCAGGGCGCGTTCTGGGCGATGCACGATGCCCTGTTCGCCGATCCCGCGCGCCTGGAGGATCCCCACCTGTGGGAGCGAGCGCGCCGGCTCGGCCTCGACCTCGAGCGCTTCGACGCCGACCGGCGCTCGGACCGGGTGCGCGGGCGCGTGCAGGCCGACTTCGACGCGGCGGTTCGCGGCGGGGTGGTCACCACCCCGACCGTCCTCGTCGAGGGGGTCCTCTACGCCGGGGCGCCGGACGACACGCTGATCGAACGCCTGGCGACGCTGGCTCGCCCCCCGGCTGACGGAACGCCCGGCTAGCCCCCGAGCAGAGCGGTGATCCGCCCGGCGCGGTAGTCGAAGATCGCCTCGACGTCGCGGCGCACGAAGAGCGAGAGAGCCAGGTCGCCCAGGGGGCCGAAGCCGATCGCGTAGCGCACCCGATCGCGCATGATGGTGGCTCGGATCCCAGCGGGCTCGAACTCGTGGATGTGATGCCACAGCCGGTAGGGACCCGAGAGCTGGCGGTCGACAAAGCGGCGGTCGGGCTCCCACACCTCGATCCGGGTCAGCCACCGCAGCCGGACCCCGTGCAGGCCCAACCGGTAGGCGATGTGGGTGCCCGCGGCCATGGCGGAGGGATCGGTCTTGACCACGCGGAAGCGCAGCCAGGGCGGCGTGATGGCCTCCAGGTTTCGCGCGTCGGCGAAGAAGGCGAAGGTCTCCTGAGCGCTGCGGGGAATCCGCTGCTCCCGGCTGAGGATCTGCTCGCGCACCGGCTGCCACGCTAGGCGCGGTCTGAGCGCGCGGGCGCCGCGTCGCCCCCACGCACCCTCCAAGAGCACGCGCCGCGGTGCCGCGCCGCGGTGCCCTGCTCGCGCCCCAGCCGACGATCGAAACCTCTAGGATGGCCGGCAACTTCATACCGAAGAGCTTTGAGAGAAGCTGCCCCTCACCGAGACGAGCGGGCACATTGCGAAAGGACAACATATGAGCAGTAACCCTCCGGCGCGGGTCTCCGTGGAGATTGCGGGAACCGAGATCTCCCTCGAGACCGGCAAGATGGCCAAGCAGGCCTCCGGTGCCGTCGTCGTCCGTGCGGGCGACACCATGGTGCTCTGCACCGCCACCGCGGGCAACATCCGTGACGTGGACTTCCTCCCGCTCACCGTCGACGTCGAGGAGCGGATGTACGCCGCGGGCAAGATCCCCGGCTCCTTCTTCAAGCGCGAGGGCCGCTCGGGTGAGAAGGGGACGCTCACCGCGCGAATGATCGACCGGCCTATCCGGCCGCTCTTCCCCAAGGGCTGGCGCCATGAGACCCAGATCGTGGCCATCCCGCTGTCGATCGACCACGTCAACCCCTACGACATCCTGGCCATGAATGGCGCGTCAGCCGCGCTGATGGTCTCCCACATCCCGTTCCCGGCCCCGATCGGGGCGGTGCGCATCGGCAAGGTGGATGGCAACTTCGTCATCAACCCCAACGAGGAGGACCTGACCTCCCAGACCGACCTTGATCTGATCGTGGCCGGCACCGAGGAGGCCATCCTCATGGTCGAGGCCGGCGCCAACGAGATCCCCGAGGCGGAGATCCTTGATGCCCTCGACATCGCCCACGACGCGATCAAGACCCTGTGCGCCGCCCAGCGCGAGCTGGCCAAGAAGGCGGGCAAGGAGAAGGTTGCCGTGGAGGTAGGTCAGGTTGACGGCGAGCTCTACGCCGAGATCGAGCGCTCCCACGGCGAGAAGCTCTCGGCGGCGACCAGCGTGGTGGACAAGCTCGCGCGTCAGGACGCCACCAAGGCTGTCGAGGTCGAGGTGCTGGAGGCCTACGCGACGGCCGCCGCGGAGGCCGACGCCGACGCAACGACCGCCGCGACGCGCCGGGCTGACGTCCAGCGCGTCTTCGACGCGCTGGAGAAGACCCTGGTCCGCGAGCGCATCGCCGTGGCGAAGATCCGCCCCGACGGGCGCGCCGCCGACGAGATCCGGCCGATCGACATCGACGTGTCGGTCGCTCCCCGAACCCACGGCTCGGCGCTGTTCACGCGCGGTCAGACCCAGGCGCTGTCGGTCGCCGCGCTGGGCACCCTGCGCGACGAGATGCGACTGGACACGCTGGGGCTGGAGACGTCCAAGCGCTACTTCCACCACTACAACTTCCCGCCCTTCTCGGTCGGGGAGGCCGGCTTCATGCGTGGCCCCAAGCGCCGGGACATCGGCCACGGCGCCCTGGCCGAGCGCGCGCTGGTGCCGATGATCCCCTCTTCGGAGGCGTTCCCGTACACCATCCGCGTGGTCTCCGACATCCTGGAGTCCAACGGCTCCAGCTCGATGGCCTCGGTGTGCGGATCCTCGCTGTCGCTGATGGACGCTGGGGTCCCGCTCACGCGGCCGGTGGCCGGTATCGCCATGGGCCTGATCAAGGAGGGCGACGACTACATCGTCCTGACCGACATCGCCGGCGTCGAGGACCACCTGGGCGACATGGACTTCAAGGTGGCGGGCACCGAGCGGGGCATCACCGCCCTGCAGATGGACATCAAGATCTCGGGCGTCACCTTCGACATCCTGCGCGACGCGCTCAGCCAGGCCCACGACGCCCGGACGTTCATTCTCGGCAAGATGGGCGAGGCCATCGGCGCGCCACGCTCGGAGCTGTCCCAGTACGCGCCGCGGATCTCCACGATCCAGATCGATCCCGACAAGATCGGCCTGCTCATCGGCAAGGGCGGGGAGACGATCCGCGGACTGGGGGACGAGTTCGATGCCCAGATCGACGTCAACGACGAGGGCCAGGTCCTGGTCTACGCCCAGTCCGGAGTCCAGGGCGACGCGCTGGTGGGCCGCATCCGGTCGATGACCAAGGAGGTCGAGATCGGCGACGAGTTCGCCGGCAAGGTGGTCAAGACCACCACCTTCGGCGCCTTCGTCGAGCTGGCCAAGGGCACGGACGGGCTGCTGCACATCTCCAACATCGCCCCGGGCCAGCGGCCCGACACGGTCGAGGAGATCCTCAACAAGGGCGACGAGATCAACGTCCGCGTCGTCGAGGTCGACAAGGAGCGCGGCCGCATCGGCCTGCGTCTGGCCGTGGATCCCGACGTGGCCGGCAAGACCGCCGAGGAGCTGGCCGGGGTCGGCTCCGGGGGCGGCGCCCGCCCGCCTCGCGGCGGGGGCGACCGCGGTGGCCGGGGCGGCGGTGACCGCGGCCGCGACGGCCGGGGGGGTGGCCCTCCGCGCCGTGACCGTGGCGACCGCGATCGCAGCTTCGCCCGCGACCCCGAGCGCAGCTGATCACCGGAGCTCACCGGCGCCGGGCGGGGTCGGCGATGGGACAGTCTGTCCCTGCCGCGCACCTCCCCGGCGCTGCGTCGCACCGCATCACCGAGCTGCCCGGCGGGCTGCGTGTCGCCACCGAGGCGATGCCCGCCGTGCGCTCGGTCGCCCTGGGCTGCTGGATCGACACGGGGTCGCGCGATGAGCGCCACGAGCAGGCCGGCCTGTCGCATCTGCTCGAGCACCTGCTCTTCCGTGGCACCGCCAACTTCACCTCGCTGGAGGTCGACCAGATCTTCGACGAGATGGGGGCCGAGCTCAACGCGGGCACGGGCAAGGAGACGACGTCGGTCTACTCGCGCGTGCTCGACATCCATCTCGAACGGGCCGTCGAGGTGATGAGCGACATGGTCTGGCGCCCGGCCATCGACGACGTCGATCCCGAGCGCCAGGTGATCCTCGAGGAGATCGCCATGTACGAGGACGATCCCCAGGACAAGGTCTTCGATCTTCTCGGCGAGGCCACCTTCGGCGACGATCCGCTCGGACGGTCGGTCATCGGGCGGGCGGAGGTGGTGCGCGACACGCCTCCCGAGGCCATTCGCACCTTCCACCAAGAGCGCTACCGCCCCGGCGAGGTGGTGATCGCGGCCACCGGCTCGGTCGACCACGATGCCCTGGTGGAGCTGGTCGCCCGGCACGCCCCCGAGCCCGGGCGCCATGCTCCCGCGGCCGGACCGGGAGCGGTGCCCGCCGTACGTCGGGCTCGTTGGGAGGTCAAGGAGACCGAGCAGTTCCACTTCTGCCTGGGTGGTCCCGGGGTGGCCCGCGATGACCCGAGGCGCTTCGCCCTACGCGTGCTCGACGCCATCCTCGGGGCCACCGGGTCCTCCAGGCTCTTCCAGGAGGTGCGCGAGCGGCGTGGGCTCGCCTACTCGGTCTTCAGCTTCCTCGCCCACCACGAGGGCGCCGGCCAGGTCGGCATCTACGTCGGGACTCGACCCGACAACCTGTCAGAGGCCTTGGCCATCGTCACGGCCGAGCTCGAGCGCCTCCAGCAGTCGCCGGTCAGCGATGCTGAGCTGGCGCGGGCCAAGGAGCACGTCAAGGGGCGCACCGTCCTCGCCCTGGAGTCGACATCGGCGAGGATGAGCCGGCTGGGCGCCTCGTTGCTGACCGGCGTGCCGCTCTACAGCCTTGACGAGCTGATCGAGCTGATCGACGCCATCACCGTCGAGGACCTCACTGCCCTGGCCCGCGAGCTGTGGCGGCCCGCTGCCCTGTCGGTGGCGTGCATCGGCCCCGACGAGCGGCGGTTGCGGGCGGCGATGGAGGCCGCCGAGCCCCTGGCCGACCTGGCCGGCGCACCGGTAGTCGGGTGATCCGGGTGGGGGTGGCCGGCGCCGCCGGCCGCATGGGGGAGGCCGTGTGCGCGGCGGTGCAGGGCGCCTCCGACCTCGAGCTGACCGCGCGCGCCGACCCCACCGTCGGCGTGGCGCTGGCCGACGTCCTGAGCGATTGCGACGTGGTTGTCGACTTCACCCGTCCCGACACCGTCGTCAGCAACGCCCGCGCGTGCCTGTCCGCCGGGGTCCACGTGGTGATCGGCACGACCGGGTGGGAGCTGCAGGCGCTGTCGGGGGCGCAGGGTGCCAACGTCTTCTTCGCCCCGAACTTCGCCATCGGCGCCGTGCTGATGATGCGCTGCGCCGCCGAGGCCGCCGGGCACATGGCGCGCGCGGAGATCATCGAGCTCCACCACGACCGAAAGCTCGACGCGCCCTCGGGCACGGCCCGGCGCACGGCGGAGCTGATGGCTGAGGCCGGGATGGCTGAGGTCCCGATCCACTCGGTCCGCCTCCCCGGCCTCGTGGCTCACCACGAGGTCATCCTGGGCGACGTGGGTCAGACGCTGACCCTCCGCCACGACTCACTCGCCCGTGAGAGCTTCATGCCCGGGGTGCTGCTGGCCGTCCGGCGCGTCGCCGCGCTGCCCGACCAGGTGACCGTGGGCCTGGAGCGGCTGCTGTTCGAGGACTGAGCGGGCGCCGGGGCACCGCCCGGCGTTGGGCCGCGGCGTCGACGCTGGTGCCGGCGTTGGGCCGCGGCGTCGACGCTTGCGCCGGTGTCAGGCCGCGGCGTCGACGCTTGCGCCGGTGTCAGGCCGCGGCGTCGACGCTTGCGCGCGCTCCGCTCCGGCCAGCCGCGCCTGCTGGCGCTCCGGAGCGATGCTCACCACGTTCCAGGCCAAGCCCAGCCGCTGCAGCAGCCGGATCACCCAACCCGTGGGATCGAGCTCCCACCACCGCAGGCCGTGGTAGGCCGAGCGGCTGAACGCGTGGTGGTTGTGGTGCCAGGCCTCGCCGAGCGACGGCACGGCGAGCCAGAACACGTTGGTGGAGTGGTCGTCGACATCGAAGCGGCGCTGGCCGAAGAAGTGGCAGATGCTGTTCACCGACCATGTCATGTGGTGCAGGAGGGCGATCCGCACCAGCCCGCCCCACAGCAGCCCGGTCAGCGCTCCGTGCAGCGTGCCGGTGAGCGCGAAGCCCAGGGCGAACGGGGCAAGCAGGGTGACCAGGATGAGCGGCTCGAAGCTCTTGCTGATCCGGCGCATGCCCTGGTCCTCGTAGAGCTCGCGGGCGTAGCGCTTCCAGTCCGCCTGGCCCTGGTTGTGCCACAGCCAGCCGACGTGGGCGTGCCACAGGCCGCGCAACGCGCCGCCCACGCCGGAGCCGTGGCCGGCGTGCGGGCTGTGCGGGTCGCCCTCCTCGTCGGTGTGGGCGTGGTGGCAGCGGTGGTCGGCCACCCAGTCCAGCGGCGAGCCCTGGACGGCCAGCGAGCCGGCGAGGGCCAGGACGTACTCCATCCAGCGGTGGGTGGCGAAGGAGCGGTGGGTCAGCAGGCGGTGGTAGCCGACGGTGATGCCAAAGCCGGTGATCATGTACATGACCACGAAGACGATGATGTCGCTCGGGCCCAGCAGCCGGTCCCAGAGCAGCGGGACGGCCACCGCGAGCGCGACGAGCGGGCCGAAGACGGCGGTGAGGTTGACGTTGCGCTCAAGTCGAGTCATGCTGACTGAGGCTAGCGACTAAGCGCCGGGCGGTTTGGTCCAATCCGCAGCGTCCGCCACCAAGGATTCTGTCTGATGAGAACAAGTTTCGTCCTCCCCGCCGGTATGGTCGCCGCCCTCGAGCCCGAGCTGCCGGCCCTGGCCGAGGAGATCGTGGCCGCCATCCGCGCGGAGGTCGCCGAGTACGACCGCCCGATGCGCGGAGTGTTCGGCCGGGGGATCAAGACCGGCGTCGAGGACGGCCTCCGTCGCTTCCTTCTCCAGGCCAGCGGCCGGCGTGGAGACGGCGGGGTCTACCGCGGTCTGGGCCGGGGTGAGCACGGCGCGGGTCGCAGCCTCGACGCGCTCCAGGCCGCCTACCGGATCGGGGCCCGGGTGGCCTGGCGGCGGCTCTCGGTGGTGGCCGAGCGCTCCGGGGTCGCGGTGGCCGACCAGCATCGACTGGCCGAGGCCATCTTCGCCTACATCGACGAGCTGGCGGCGGAATCGGTCGACGGCTACGCCGCGGCCCAGGCGGCGGTGGCCGGTGAGCGCCAGCGCCGGCGGGAGGCGCTGGCCGCCGCGCTGCTCCGTGGCGAGGCGCCCGACTCCGAGCGGCTCGAGCTTGCCGCGGAGCGGGCGGCCTGGCGCCTGCCCGGCCGTCTGGCCGTGCTCACCTGTCCGGCGCCGGCGGTGGGGGCGCTGGCCCGGCGGCTCTCGGGGGACGTGCTGGCTGACCCCACGGCAACGCCCGGGCGCCTGATCGTGCCCGAGCCCGGCGGCTTGGTCGCCGAGGCCGCGGCGGCGGCGCGGGCCGTGGAAGTCCCGGTGGGGGTCGGCCCGGTGGTCGCGCCGCCCGGGGCCGCGCGCTCGCTCGAGTGGGCGGCCGGGGCACTGGCCCTGGCGGGGGAGCGGCCCGAAGCGATCGAGGCTGAGGCGCACCTTGTCGCCCTCGTGCTGCGCGCCCGGCCGGAGCTCGGGCGGGCGCTGGCCACCCGCGCCTTGGCTCCGCTGGACGATGAGACGCCGGCCAGCCGGCAACGGCTCTCCGAGACGCTGCTCGCCTGGCTGCGCCACCAGGGCCGCCGGTCGGCCGTCGCCGCCGAGCTCGGGGTTCATCCGCAGACCGTGCGCTACCGGGTGGCGCGGCTGCGGGAGCTCTACGGCGCCCGGCTGGAGGAGCCCGAGGCCCGCTTTGAGCTCGAGCTGGCCCTGCGTCAGGCCGGCTGACCGCTGCGCCCGCGGCGTGCCGCCTTGTGGCGCAGACCCGCATCGAGCACCACCTTGCGCAGGCGCACCGCCCCAGGGGTCACCTCCACGCACTCGTCCTCGCGCAGGAACTCCATGGCGGCATCGAGCGACAGCAGCCGCCTGGGGGTCAGGCGCACGAGCTCGTCGGCCGTCGAGGAGCGGATGTTGGTCAGGTGCTTCTCACGCACGGCGTTGACGTCGAGGTCGTCGGCGCGGGCGTGCTCGCCGACGATCATGCCCTCATAGACCGGGTCGCCGGGTCCGATGAACAGCGACCCCCGTTCCTGCAGCGCGAAGCACGCGTAGGCGCTGACCGTGCCGGAGCGGTCGGCCACCAGCGCCCCGGTGGGCCGGGTGCGCAGCTCGCCGGCCCAGGGCTCGTGGCGGTCGAAGACGTGGTGCATGAGCCCCGTGCCCCGGGTCTCGGTGACGAACTCGGTGCGAAACCCGATCAGGCCCCGGGCCGGGACAAGGTAGTCCATGCGCACCCAGCCGGTGCCGTGGTTGACCATCTGCTCCAGGCGGCCGCGGCGCAGGGCGAGCAGCTGGGTGATGACCCCGACGTAGTCCTCGGGGACGTCGATGGTCATCCGCTCGACCGGCTCGTGGACGGCCCCGGCGACCTCGCGGGTGACCACCTGGGGCTTGCCCACGGTGAGCTCGAACCCCTCGCGGCGCATGAGCTCGACGAGGACGGCGAGCTGTAGCTCGCCACGGCCCTGCACCTCCCACGTGTCAGGTCGCTCGGTGGACGAGACCCGCAGCGAGACGTTGCCCACCAGCTCGGCTTCGAGACGGCCCTTGACCAGCCGGGCGGTCAGCTTTGTCCCGTCGCGTCCGGTCAGGGGCGCCGTGTTGATCCCGATGGTGACGCTCAGCGACGGCTCGTCGACCCGGATGACGGGCAGCGCACGGGGGTCGGCCGGATCCGACAGGGTCTCGCCGATGGTCACGTCCTCGAGCCCGGCCACGGCGATCAGCTCGCCCGGACCCGCCTCCTGGACTCCCACCCGGTCAAGCGCCTCGGTGACGAACAGCTCGCCCACCCGCGCGCGGAGCACGGTCGTCGCGTCGGCCCGGCACCAGGAGATCTCCTGGCCGGCGTGGATCCATCCCTCGCGCACCCGACACACGGCGAGCCGCCCGAGATAGGGGGAGGCGTCGAGGTTTGTCACCTGGGCCTGGAGCGGGTGGTCGGGATGAAACTGCGGCGACGGGACGTGGGAGACGAGCAGCTCGAAGAGCTCGCGCAGGTCGGGTCCGGGGGTGGCCGGGTCGCGCGAAGCCTGGCCGGCGCGCGCATTGGCGTAGATGATGGGGAACTCGATCTGCTCCTCATCGGCGTCGAGATCGAGGAACAGCTCATAGACCTCGTCGACGACGGCGTCGATTCGGGCGTCGGGGCGGTCGATCTTGTTGACGACCAGGACGATGGGCAGGCGGGCCTCGAGGGCCTTGCGCAGTACGAAGCGCGTCTGGGGCAGGGGGCCCTCGGAGGCGTCGACCAGCAGCAGGACGCCGTCGACCATGGTCAGGGCGCGCTCGACCTCGCCGCCGAAGTCGGCGTGGCCGGGGGTGTCGACGATGTTGAGCTTGACCGGCGGACCTTCGGCTGGCCGGTAGCGGACCGCGGTGCTCTTGGCCATGATCGTGATGCCCTTCTCGCGCTCGAGGTCCATCGAGTCCAGCACCCGGTCGGCGATGTCGGCGCCGACGCGGAAGGCCCCGGTCTGCCAGAGCATCGCGTCCACCAGGGTCGTCTTGCCGTGGTCGACGTGCGCCACGATGGCGACGTTGCGCAGGTCCTCGCGGGTGCTGGGGGCGGCCACGGCGTCACGAGGGTAGGCGGTGGGCGAACGGTGCCCGTCGACGACGCGGTGCAGCGCTGGCGCGTCACCCGCGATGCCGGCCGGGGGAGGGACGTTGGGGCTGGATGGCCGGCCGCGGGGCGCTGGTCTGGCTGCCGATAGCTGTGCCAAGTGAGTCACGGCGTCCTGTGCTCCTGACACCAGGCTGCGCCACACCCGCGCCGATCAGGGCCGATAACTTCCCACCGCCCCGCGCTGGTGAGGACTGTGGGAGCTACTCCGCGTATATGGCCCACAACATCCCACGGTCCTGAGCGGGCCTGGGCCGCGGGAGGTTGTCGGGGTCGCGCGGGCGGCGGGCGCGCCGATTCGCCCGTTGAGCCGGCCCCGGGAGTTGGTCGAGCCCGCAGATCTCATCTCCCGGCGGGCGCTGCGATACTCCGCGGGTGGCCGAGCTCGGCGCGATCCTCACGGCGATGGTCACCCCGTTCGATGCCGAAGGGGCGGTCGACCACGCCGGTGCCGCCCAGCTGGCCAGCCACCTCGTCGCCCACGGCTCCGAGGGCCTCGTCATCGCCGGATCCACCGGCGAGTCGGCCACGCTGAGCGACCAGGAGCAGCTCGACCTCATCGCCACCGTCGTCCACGAGCTCGCTGGGGGTCCGGCCAGCGTCGTGGCCGGGACGGGCTCCAACGACACCCGGCACGCGTGCGAGCTGACGGCCCGTGCCGTCGAGCTGGGGGTCGATGCCGTGCTCTCGGTCTGTCCCTACTACAACAAGCCCAACCGCAGGGGCCTGCTGCGCCACTTCACCGAGGTCGCGCACGCCGCCGCCGGCGTGCCCGTCCTCGTCTACAACATCCCGTCGCGGACGGTGATCGACATGCCCAACTACCTGCTGGCCGAGCTGGGGCAGGTCGAGGGCATCGAGGGGGTCAAGCAGGCAAATCCCGACAACGTCGCCCTGATCGACGGCCTCGACGTCTACTCCGGCAACGACGACCTGCTCTGCGAGGTCCTCGAGATCGGCGGGGCCGGCGGGATCTGCGTGGCCAGCCACCTGGTCGGCGAGTCGATGGCCCGGATGGTGGCCGAGCCCCTCAAGCGTCAGGCCATCGACGCCGAGCTGCACCCCCTCTACGACGCGCTGGCGGTGACGACCAACCCCATCCCCCTCAAGGCGGCGCTCGCCATGGTCGGCCTTCCGGCCGGAGGTCTGCGCCTCCCCCTGGTCGAGGCCGACGACGCCGAGCGGGAGGTCGTCCGCGCCGCGCTGGATGCGCTGGGGCTGCTCGCCGGCGCGCCGGTCCACCGGTGAGCGGCACCCTGCGCGTCCTGCCGCTCGGCGGCCTGGGCGAGATCGGCAAGAACATGACCGTCGTCGAGTACGAGGGTCGGATCGTCGTCGTCGACGTCGGTCTGCGCTTTCCCACCGCGGACATGCTGGGCATCGACCTCGTGCTTCCCGACTTCTCCTACCTGCGCGAGCGGGCGGGTGACATCGAGGCGATCGTCGTCACCCACGGTCACGAGGACCATCTCGGGGCGCTGCCCTGGGTCCTGCGCGAGCTCGACGTCGCCCCCCCGCCCCTCTACGGCGGTGACCTGACCGTCGAGATGGCCCGGTCCAAGCTGGACGAGCACCGGATCAAGGACGCGCCCCTGAACCGGCTGGATCCGGGGGATGCCGTCGACCTTGGCCCCTTCTCCCTCGAGCTCGTCCATATGACCCACTCGATCCCCGACGCCTGCGCGGTGGCGCTGACCTGCGAGCTGGGAACGACGCTGATCACCGGGGACTACAAGTTCGACCAGACGCCGGTCGACGGCGAGCCGGCGGATGTGGCCCGCCTGGCCGAGCTGGGGCGTGACGGGATCCTGCTGCTCTGCGGTGACTCCACCAACGCCGACCGCACGGGCTGGTCACCCTCGGAGTCGGGTGTCGGGCCGCGGCTGGAGGAGGTCTTCGGCCGCTGTGAGGGCCGGATCGTGGTGACGAGCTTCGCCTCCAACATCCACCGCGTCCAGCAGGTCATCGACGCGGCGGCGGCGCTCGGACGCAAGGTCGCGCTGGTCGGTCGCTCCATGCGCAAGAACGTCAACATCGGCCGCCAGCTCGGCCACATCGAGGTCCCCGACGGCCTGCTGGTCCAGCCGCGCGAGATCGAGGACTTTCCCGACCACCGCCTTGTCGTCATCTCCACGGGCTCCCAGGGCGAGCCGCTGTCTGCCCTGCGGCGGATGGCCCACAACGACCACCGTCAGGTCGAGCTGCACCGGGGCGACACCGTCGTGTTCTCGGCTACGCCGATCCCCGGCAACGAACGCGCGGTCAACGAGACCATTGATCGCCTCTACCAGGTGGGCTGCGAGGTGATCACCACCCGCGATGCGCCGATCCATGCCTCGGGCCACGGCTACGCCGAGGAGCTCAAGCTCATGCTGAATCTTCTGCGTCCCCGCTACGTCATGCCCATGCACGGCGACGTCAAGCGCATCCATCTCCACGCCGCTCTGGCCGAGGCCACCGGCGTCGAGCCGGCCGACATCTTCCGCGGGGAGAACGGCCTGCCCCTGGAGATCGACGCGCGCGGGGCGCGCTTCGGCAAGCCCGAGGCCTCGGGGATGATCTTCGTCGATGGGGTCGACATCGGCGATCCGGCCGACGTCGCGCTCCGTGATCGGCGGATGCTGTCGGCGGACGGGATCTTTATCGTGGTGGCCACCGTGTCGGCCCAGACCGGGGCTTCGGTGGTGCCACCCGAGGTCATCTTCCGGGGCGTGCCCTTCCTCGAGGAGGTCGAAGGGCTCCAGGACGAGATCCGCGAGGCGGTCGACCGCTCCCTCGCCCGGGCGGCAAGCGAGCGAGTGCGTGAGATCGACCTGCTCCAGCAGGCCCTCCACGACGACCTGGCCGAGTTCGTCTACGACCGCCTGCGGCGCCGGCCGATGGTGCTGCCCGTCGTTGTCGAGGTCTGACGCCCGCGCTGCGCGGTTGGTCAGCCCGTCGGCGACTCTCCGATCAGTTCGCGGCGACTGCGGGTCAGCCCGCGACGACTCCCCGATCAGCCTGCGGCGACTGCGCCCGGCGTCTGGTGGGCCGCGTCGGGGCTCCGGACGGCGGTCGCAGCGGCGGGCAGGCGCACGACGAAGCGCGCCCCCCGGCCTGGTCCGGGCGGGGCGAGGGTCACGTCGCCGCCGTGGGAGCGGCTGACCGCGCGAACGATCGACAGCCCCAGGCCACTGGATCCTCCGCGCTCGCCCCGTCCGCGGACGAAGCGCTCGAACAGGGAGCCGGCCAGTTCGGGGGGCACGCCCGGGCCATCGTCGGAGACCTCGAGCACCACCTCGGGACCGTCGCGTCGGACGGCCGCGCGCACGGCGGTCCCCGGAGGGGTGTGGCGCAGGGCGTTCTCCAGCAGATTGAGCGCCAACCGGTGCAGCTCGTCGCGCACGCCGAGCACGGGAGTGGGCAAGAGGTCGAGCTCGATCTGGTGCTCGGCGGCGACCGGCGCCAGTTCGGCGGCGGCGTCGGCCAGCACACTGTCGAGCAGCACCCGGCCGCGCGGCGCGGCCCGACCGGTGTCGGCGCGGGCGAGCAGCAGCAGATCGCCGACCAGGCGGCGCATCCGGCGCGAGGAGCGCAGCGCCGCCTCGGCCGTCTCGCGCTGCTCGCCGCGCAGCTCGTCCTCCAACAGCTCGAGGTTGGCCAGCACGGAGGTCAGCGGCGTGCGCAACTCGTGGGAGGCGTCGGCAACGAAGGCCCGCTGACGGTCCAGGGCCGACTCGGTCTCCGAGCGGGCGGCGTCTAGGGCGGCGAGCATCCGCTCGAGGGTGCGCGCCAGCTCGGCCACCTCGTCGTCGGCGGCGGGGTGGGGCATCCGTCCGCGGGGGTCGCGGGTGCGCTCGATCTCGCTGGCCCGGGCGGTCAGTCGTGAGATCGGCACCATCGCGCGCCTACCGATGGTCAGCCCGGCCAGCAGTGCCAGACCGGCCCCGGCCAGCACCCCGACGATGAGGAACAGCCGGACGCGGGTCAGCGTCCCCGCCGTCTCGTCGTCGCGGCGCGCGTACTGGAGGATGGCCCTCGCGTAGGAGGGGTACTGGCGGCCGTCGGCCAGCTCGAGCACGATCGGGATCGAGCGGTTCTCCACCCGGTAGCCCTGAAACCCGTCCGACCGCGTTCCGGGCGGCCCCAGGTCCGGCGCGCCGGGCGTCTGGCAGAGCAGGGTCCCCTCGGGCAGCAGGTAGCGGATCACCGCGTGCTCGGAGAGCGCCAGGTCGGCCAAGGTGTGGGCGTCGGGGCAGCGCACGCCTCCGGCGCCCCGCAGGACGGGAGCCATGAACGTGCTCCGCTCGGAGACGTAACCGGCAAGCTCGTCGGCCGTGCTGGCCACCCGGCGGCTGAAGTTCTGCTGGACGTAGCGCGTGGTCAGCGCCCCGACGAGGACAGCGAAGCCCATGAGGATGAACAGGGTCAGCGCGGCGGAGGTGACACCCAGGCGCCAGCGGATCGGGAGGCGACCGAGGGGGCCGGGAAGCTCGCGCAGCCTCCGGGGCCGGGGCCGGGGCTGGGGCCCGCCGCTTGAGTCCTCAACCGCGGAGGACATACCCGGCACCGCGAATCGTGTGCAGCAGTCGAGGCTCACCGCCAGCCTCGAGCTTGCGCCGCAGGTTGGAGACGAAGACCTCGATCGTGTTGGTCATGGAGAAGGGGTCATAGCCCCACACCTCGTCCAGCAGACGCTGGCGGGAGACGACGAGGCGCTCGTTGCGCATCAGGTACTCGAGCAGCTCGAACTCCCGTTGGGTGAGCTCGACCGGCCGCTCCCCGCGGCGGACCTCATGGGTGTCGGGGTTCAGGGCCAGGTCCCCAACCGACAGCGATGCCGATCCCCGCGGCGGCCGGCGGCGCAGCAGGGCGCGCAACCGGGCGAGCAGCTCCTGACGCTCGAAGGGCTTGACCAGGTAGTCGTCGGCGCCGGCGTCGAGCCCCTCGACGCGGGACTCCAGGGCGTCGCGGGCGGTGAGCACGAGGATCGGCACATCGCCGTCCTGGCGCAGGTGACGGGCGACGTCGACGCCGTCCATTCCGGGCAGGCCCAGGTCGAGCACAACGAGGTCGGGAATGAAGGCGCTGGCCTCCCGCAGGGCGTCCCTGCCGTCGGCCACGGTGCGGACCTCGTAGCCCTCCAGGCGCAGCGAGCGCTGGAGCACGCCGGCGATCTCCTCGTCGTCCTCGACGACGAGCACACGGGGGGGACGGGCGGAGGAGGCGACCATCGGCCTCCAAGATGGTACGGAGGGCAGGGGCGCGGCCTCCAGCGTCGAAGGGGCCGGGGTGCCGTCCGCCCGAAGCACCCGACGCCGGCGGGCCAAGCGCCCAGCGGCCCGGCGTCGCGTTCGGCGCCGGCCGGCGGCCCCGGCCCGGGCGCGGCGCTCGTCCCTGGTCGCGCTTGCATGGCTCGAGCCACTGGACCAGCGCCAGCTCGACCTGCTCGGGCTCGCCCTCATCGCCCTCGCCGTCCTGCTCGGTGCCGTGCTCTACCTCGGGGGCGCCGGCGGCCGGGCCGGCGCCGCGCTGGTGGACGGCCTGGCCTGGCTCGTGGGCCTGCTCCGCTACGCGGCGCCCGTCGGGCTGCTGGCCGCCGGGCTGGCGGTCATCCTGCGCCCGCTCATAGCCTCGGCGCGACCCCTGCGCGCCGGAGCTGTCTGCCTGACCGCTGCCGCTGCGCTGGGCCTGGAGGCGGGGACGCTCGGGCTCGGGCCCGGCGGCGGGCGGCCCCACGGCTGGTGGGACGCCGCGTTCATGCGTGGCCGCGGCGGAGCGCTGGGCGAGGTGCTGGACTGGGCCGCGCAGAACGCATTCTCGGCCTCGGGAGCCCACATCCTCGCCGTCTTCGGATTTCTCGCCGGGCTGCTGCTGCTCTCCGGGGCCACCCTGGCCGGTGTCCTGCGCGCCGCGGGCCACGGCATGGCGACGACCTCGGACCGCGTCCGGGACGTCACCGGGTCGTTCTCCATCCACCGCACCCCCGATCCCGACGCCACCGCCGAGATCGACGCGCTCGCCCCGCCCGACGCCGACGGCCGCGACCTCGTGGTCCGCGCCACCCACGTCGAGGCGCCCGCCCTCGATGAGCCCGATTCGCTCGGGCCCTACGACGTGGCGGCCGACGGCTCCGCGAGCGACGACGAGCCCTCGGGTGAGCCCGAGCCCGAGGACGAGGAGGAGCCCGGGATCGAGGAGGGCGCCGCCGATCCGCCGATGCCGGTGGATGTCGACGGCGATGCGCTGACCCCGCAGGGCCGCTACCGGGCCTCGATCACCGACGACCCCGACTTTGTCTGGCAGGTGCCCAACGGCCGGCTGCTGACGCGCTCCACCGGGGAGAACGCGCGGCCCGACACCGCCGGTCAGGAGCGGGTCGCCACCCAGCTCGTCGAGGCCCTCGGCCACTTCGGCGTCCAGGCCACCGTGGTGGGACGCGTCGCCGGACCGCACATCACGCGTTACGAGTTGCGCCTGGCTCCCGGGACCAAGGTGGCCAAGGTCGCCCAGCTCAAGGACGACCTGGCCTACGCGCTGGCCGCCACGGACATCCGCATCCTCGCGCCCATCCCCGGCAAGCAGGCGGTCGGCGTCGAGGTTCCCAACGCCCGCCGGCGCGTGGTGCACCTGGGCGATGTCTTCCAGGCGGCCCCGGTGGACTGGTCGCCGCTGACCGTCTGGCTGGGCAAGGACGTCGCCGGCCGGGCCATCGGCGCCGACCTGGCCAAGATGCCCCACCTGCTGGTCGCCGGGACCACCGGGGCGGGCAAGTCAGCCTCGATCAACGCGATGCTCGTCTCGGTCCTGCTGCGGGCCACCCCGCACGAGGTGCGGATGGTCCTCGTCGACCCCAAGCAGGTCGAGCTGACCCACTACGAATCACTGCCCCACCTACTGACACCGGTGATCACCTCGCCCCGTCTCGCGGCCAACGCGCTGGCCAACCTGGTGCGCGAGATGGAGGAGCGCTACGGGATCATGTCCCTGGCCCGCACCCGCTCGCTGCCCGAGCTCAACCGGGTGCGGGAGCGCCGAGGCCAGCCCGCGCTGCCCTACATCCTGTGCGTGATCGACGAGCTGGCCGATCTGATGATGGTCGCCCCGGCCGACGTCGAGGACTCGATCATCCGCCTGGCCCAGAAGGCCCGCGCGGTGGGAATCCACCTGGTGCTCGCCACCCAGTCGCCGCGGGTCGACGTCATCACCGGGATGATCAAGGCCAACGTCCCGTCGCGGATCGCCTTCGCGGTCTCCTCGCAGACCGACTCGCGCGTCATCCTCGACCAGGGCGGGGCGGAGTCCCTGCTGGGGCAGGGCGACATGCTGTTCTCACCCGTCGGGACGAGCCGGCTGCAGCGGATCCAGGGCGCCTACGTCGACGAGGCCCAGGTCGCCCGCCTGTGCGCCCTGTGGCGTGGTCAGGGCGAGCCGGAGTTCCGCGAGGCGCTGCTGGAGGAGGTCATCGCCACCGAGGATCTCGATTCGGGCGCCGGCGACAGCGGCTCGCCCGACGAGGACCCGTTGCTGGCCGAGGCCATCGCCCTCGTGGCCGGCATGGGCACCGCCTCGACCTCGATGCTCCAGCGCCGTCTGCGCCTGGGCTACACGCGGGCCGGCCGGCTGATCGACATGCTCGAGCGTCGGGGAATCATCTCGGGCTATGAGGGATCCAAGCCGCGCCAGGTGCTGATCACCGACGCCGATCTCCCCCGGGTCCTGGCCGGGCTGGGCGGCGCCGGGGCGCGGGGGACGCCAGCCATGGCCGGGGCGCCTGGCCCCGAGCCGGTGGTGGTCGCCAGCGCCGAGCCCGCGCCCGCGGACGACGGTGATGGCGAACCCGCGGTCTGAGCTCTCGTCTCGCGGCTGGAGCGGGAGGCGCCCGGGCCCGGGCGCTTCAGTGGTCGGGCAGATCGCCGGTAGCCTCCCTCGCCGATGACGGATATCGGCAGCACCCTGAGAGAGGCGAGGCTGCACGCTCGCATCGATATCTCCGAGGTCGAGGCGGAGACCAAGATCCGCGCCAAGTACCTGCGCGCAATGGAGAACGAGGAGTGGGACCTGCTCCCGGGCCCCACGTTCATCCGCAGCTTCCTCCGGACCTACGCCGCCTACCTCGGCCTCGACGCCCGCCTGCTGGTCGACGAGTACAAAGCCCGCCACGACCACCTGGCCGACCACGAGCTGACCCCCATCGCCCCGCTCGGCTCCGAGCCGAGCGCGCCCAGGCGGCTGCTCTCACCCGGTCTGTTGGCGGCGATCATCATCGTCGCCCTGCTGGCCATCCTCTTCGCCGTGGGGGAGCTCGCGGGGTCGGGCGGTCCGAGCTCGACGGCGTCGCGTACGCCCGCTGTCGATCCGCAGCGCATCGCCGCCGAGCGCGCCGCGGCGCGGGCGCGGGCCCGGGCCGTCGCGCGCGCCCGTCGCGAGCGACTGCTGCGCTCCCAGGTCCGCCTGGAGATCGCCCCCGGCGGGACCACGGTGGTCTGCCTGATCGACGGGCAGGGACACCGGCTCATCAACGGCCGGACGCTGAGAGCCGGCCAGCCCGTCCAGCGCTTCGCCGCCCCGCTGCTGCGGCTGGCCACCGACAACGCCCAGGTCGCCCTGCGGGTGGACGGGACCCCCGTGCGCACGCCCCCGGCAGGTGGCGCGCTGGCCTACCTCCTGCGGCCGGGCGCGGCGCCGGCGGTGCTGGCTGGCGCTCAGGCTCCCACCTGCCCGTGAGCGCGCGCGCGGGCATCGTCGTCACCGGGACCGAGGTGCTGAGCGGGATCATCGCCGACCGCAACGGCCCCTGGCTCTCCGAGCGGCTGCGCGAGCGCGGCCTCGACGTCGCCCACATCGTCGTCGTCGGCGACCGCCCCGGCGACGTCCTGGCCGCGCTGGCCTTCATGCGCGAGCAGCGGCTCGACGTGGTGGTCACCAGCGGCGGACTGGGGCCCACCGCCGACGACCTGACCGCGGAGGTCGTCGGACGCTTCCAGGGGCGCGAGATGGTTCTCGACGAGGTCGTGGAGGCGCGGATCGCCGAGATCCTCGTTCCCCTGCGCCGGCGCTGGCCCCAGCTCGACGAGGAGTCCATCCGCCGCTCCACGGCCAAGCAGGCCGTCGTTCCCGCCGGCGCCACCGTGCTCTCTCCGGTGGGCACGGCCCCAGGGCTCGTCGTGCCGCCCGGCGAGCCGGCCGAGGGTCCCACCGTCGTCGTGCTGCCGGGGCCGCCGCGTGAGCTGATGCCCATGTGGCAGGACGCGGTGTCCACCGACGCATTCCGGGCGGCGGCGGCGCGGGCGACGGAGTACCGGACGGGGGTCATGCGGCTGTTTGGCATCCCCGAGTCGGAGATCGCCGCATCACTGCGGGCGATCGAGGGCAACGGGCTCGCCTTGGACCCGCTCGAGATCACCACGTGCCTGCGTCGCGGCGAGATCGAGATCGCCACCCGCTACGAGCCGGCGTCCGCGGAGCTCTACGACAGCTTCGTCGCGGCGATCGCCGCGCGCCACGCCGACACCCTGTTCTCGCGTGATGGGGCGACGATCGACGAGCAGCTCGCCGAGCTGCTGGCCGGCACGACGGTGGCCACGGCAGAGTCCTGTACGGGGGGCGGGCTGGCCGCCCGGCTGACCGATCGTCCCGGCGCCTCGGCGCACGTCAGCGGCGGACTCGTTGTCTACGAGGACGCCGCCAAGGTGCGCCTGGCCGGCGTCGCCCCCGAGCTGATCGAGATCCACGGCGCGGTCTCCCCGGAGGTGGCTGAGGCCCTGGCCCACGGGGCCCAGACGATGCTGGGGGCGGAGTGGGGGGTGGGAATCACCGGTGTCGCCGGCCCGGGCGGGGGGACCGAGGCCAAGCCGGTTGGGCGCGTGTGCCTGGCCGTCGCCGGCCCGCATGGCGCTGGACGCACAGTGTCGACCGACCTGCCGGGTGACCGCGCGGCGGTGCGCGACCGCTCGGCCACCCTGGCCATGCACCTTCTGCGCCGCTCGCTGCTGGCCGCCCGGAGGGTCGTGGCGCCGGGCTGAAGGGACGCGGCGCCGAGCTGATGGGGCAAGCGGGGCGGGGGGGCGCGACACGGTGCTCGAGACGATCGAGATCCGCGTCGTGTGGTCGTTTTCTGTGTACGCGGGGTGTGCGATGCTCCCCGGGTGCGTCGCTATCGCAACTCCCCGTGGTGGGTCCTATCCCTTGTGCAAGGAGTGGCGTTCGGCGTGGGCATGACGCTCTTCTTCCTGCTTGATGGTCGGTCCGTTGGCGCCGCTCTGATCGGCGCCGTTATCGGTGGGGTCATCTTCGGCGCGATCATGGGGCCGGTGATGGTGTCCCGGCGGCGCCGCCGAGCCGCGACGGGCAGCGAGCCGCGCGGGTAGCCGGGCGCGGCGGGGTAGCCGGGCGCGGCGGGGTAGCCGGGCGTGCGGGTAGCCGGGCGTGCGGGTAGCCGGGCGTGCGGGTAGCCGGGCGTGCGGGTAGCCGGGCGTGCGGGAGTGGCGCTCGGTCGGCCGGCCCTGGGGACGTCAGAACTGTGCATCGGCGCCGGGGGGTGGGGTGGCGTGTGGAGTTCTCTCTGGCCTGGGATCCCCACTGTGCGCCGGCATCCCCAAGACGGGGGCCGTGTGCCGGTACGGAGGTGCTCTCGGGAGCGTCGCTCCGAGCCGACCGAGATCCACTGTCGCGCTCTGTCACACCCGCCGGCGCACTCTCGGCACCAGCTCGGCAGCACCTCGGCACGATCCGGGCCTTGTCCCGTGAGACATCGGGCACCAGCATCGCCAGCTCTGATCCGTCCGATCCGCGTCGTAGCGTTCCCGATCCGCATGCCTCCCAAGGAGCCCCGCCCGATGACCGAAGCTGCCCCATCCCTTCAGGCCCGTGACGCTGCCCTCCAGGGCGCGCTGACCCAGATCGAGCGTCAATTCGGCAAGGGGTCGGTCATGCGCATGGGCGACGAGGGCGCTCACGTGCGCGTCGACGCCATCCCTACCGGGGCCCTCTCGCTCGACCTGGCCCTGGGCATCGGGGGGGTACCTCGTGGCCGCATCGTCGAGGTCTTCGGCCCGGAGTCCTCAGGCAAGACGACGCTGATCTACCACATGATCGCCGAAGCCCAGAAACTCGGCGGCGTGTGCGCGTTCATCGACGCCGAGCACTCCATGGACCCGCTCTACGCCCAGCGCATCGGCGCCGACATCGATGAGCTGCTGGTCTCCCAGCCCGATCACGGCGAGCAGGCGCTGGAGATCGCCGACATGCTCGTGCGCTCCGGCGCTGTCGACCTCGTCGCCGTCGACTCGGTCGCCGCCCTGACGCCGCGGGCCGAGCTCGAGGGTCAGATGGGCGACCAGACCGTCGGCCTGCAGGCCCGCATGATGTCTCAGGCCATGCGCAAGCTGGCCGGCAACCTCAATCGTACGAGCACCCTCTGCGTGTTCACCAACCAGATCCGCGAGAAGGTCGGGGTCATGTTCGGCTCGCCCGAGACCCAGCCCGGGGGCCGGGCGCTGAAGTTCTACGCCTCTCAGCGCCTCGACATCCGTCGCATCGAGACGCTCAAGGACGGCACCGAGGCGGTGGGCAATCGCGTCCGGGTCAAGGTGGTCAAGAACAAGGTCGCCGCCCCCTTCCGCCAAGCCGAGTTCGACATCGAGTTTGGCAAGGGGATCTCCTCGTCGGGCTGCGTGCTCGACCTCGGCATCGAGCACAACGTGGTCAGCAAGTCCGGATCATTCTTCTCCTATGGGGACGAGCGGCTCGGGCAGGGCCGGGGCAATGCGAAGGCCTACCTGGACGAGCACCCCGAGATGACCCGGGAGATCGAGGCCAAGGTCTACGCGGCGCTGGGCATCGATCGTGACGGTTTCGCCGGACCGGCCGACCCGCCGCTGGCACCGGTGGAGCCGCTGGCGGCCGAGCAGGCCGCCTGACGGTCGGGTCCGGGCGACTGTGGAGGGTAGTAGTCGGTGGCGCAACCGGGCCGGCGCGAGTTGGGAGGTCAAGCATTCCGTGACGGAGGAGGAGCGACGCGACCAGGCGCTGGCGCTCGCCTATCGCTACCTCGGACACCGCGATCGCACCGTCGCCGAGGTTCGCGCGCACCTCCGGGCGCGTGGGATGGCCCACAAGGTGGGGGAGTCGGTGCTGGCGGAGCTGGGCGAGCAGGGGTACCTGGACGACGCCGCCTATGCCCGCCGCTACGTGGAGGATCGGCGTGCACTCGACGGGTGGGGCGCCGGCCGGATCGAGCGCACCCTGAACGATCGAGGCGTGGCCGCCGAGCTCGTCGAAGCGGCGCTCGGCGGTCGTGGGCCCGGTGCCGAGCTGGACGCGGCGGTGGACCTGCTGCATCGGCGCCTGAAGTCGGCCCCCGCCGACGCCCGGGCGCGCGGGCGCGCGCTCGGACTGCTGGTCCGCCGGGGCTACGAGCTGGAGCTGGCTCACGACGCCGTGCGCCGAGCCGAGCGCGAGCTGCCGCCGCGCTGACTCCCGCTGACTTCGGTAGGGTGCCCCCGGCCGCCTCCGGGGGGAGGCGGTGAGCCGGCGGGAGACCTCGAATCGTGCTGCTGATCGCGATCATCATTGTGGCCGGGTGCTGCGCCGTGTCGGGCGCGGTCCTCGCCGCGACCACGATCGGGGCCCGGGCCCAGCGCGGGTCCAACCGTGACGTCCGTCGCGAAGCGGGCAGGCTGATGCAGGTGCCTGCCGCCGCACGGGTGCAGCGGCGCACGCCGGATGCTTCGCGCGACACCGGGACCGGCGACCCGCGCTCGGAGCAGGATCCCCGGCCGCCGGTGCTCGGCACCTGAGCGTCGCAGCCAAGGGGTTTGCGCCGCGCCCGGCCCGGTACTACGATGGCCCCGAGCGAGCAACCCCGCCCGTCCGGGCATGAAACCGCAGCAAACACCCTGATCTTGAGCCTGTCTTCTCCCTCCTCATCGACCCCGGGCCCCTGGCCCGGCCCTGCGTGAGCGTCCCGGTCATGGGAGTGCGCCGGAACTAAGTCGCATCCCTCGCCGGGCGTCCGCTGCCGCGGCCCCGGCTTGGGCGATGGGTGCTCCTCGACCCTGAAGGCCAGCCGCCGGATCAGCCCGGCACGGAGAGGAGCGGGCATGGAGATCGCAGCGATCATCGTGGCGGTGGGGTTGGTTGCCGCCGCGCTGCTGCGCGGCAGGCGCCCACGCCCCGGCCCTCGCAGCCACGCCGAGGATCCCGCCTTGGCCGATCGCGAGCGCCGGGTGGCCGAGCGCGAGCAGGGGCTGGAACGCCATCGTCAGGAGCTCGAGCTCCGGGCCGGCGAGGTGGCCAGGTCGGGCGCCGGTATCGAGGCCGAGCGCCGGCGCCACGTGCAGGCCCTCGAGCAGGCGGCCGGGCTGAGCGCCGCCCAGGCCAAGCGCGCGCTGCTCGCCGAGCTGGAGGACGACCTGCGCCACGAGAGCGCGCGGCTCATCCGGCAGGTCGAGGAGGAGACCCGCCGCGAAGCCGACCGGCGCGCGCGCAACATCCTGTCGGTCTGCATGCAGCGCCTGGCCGCCGGTCACGCGGCCGAGACGACGGTCTCGGTCGTGCCCCTCAGCTCTGACGACATGAAGGGCCGAATCATCGGCCGGGAGGGACGCAACATCCGCGCCCTGGAGAACCTGACCGGGATCGACTTCATCATCGACGACACGCCCAACGCGGTGGTGCTGTCCGGCTTCGACGGGGTGCGCCGGGAGATCGCCCGTCTGACCCTCGAGCGCCTGCTGGCCGACGGACGCATCCACCCGGCCCGCATCGAGGAGGCCTACTACCAGGCCTCCTCCGAGCTGGACGCGCGACTGGTCGAGCTGGGCGAGGAGGCCGTCTTCGAGGCCAATGCAGGCACGGTGCCCGCCGAGCTGGTCAAGCTGCTGGGGCGCCTGCGCTTCCGCACGTCCTACGGCCAGAACGTCCTTGCCCACTCGGTCGAGTGCGCCAACCTCGGCGCCCTGATGGCCCACGAGCTGGGGGCCAGCCCCCGCACTGCGCGTCGGGCGGCACTGCTGCACGACATCGGCAAGGCGGTCACCCACGAGATCGAGGGGCCCCACGCCCTGGTGGGCGGCGACCTGGCCCGACGCCACGGCGAGGCCGAGGCGGTGGCCCACGCGATGGAGGCCCATCACAACGAGGTCGAGCCCCAGACGATCGAGGCGGTCATCGTCCAGTCCGCCGACGCGCTGTCGGGCGCGCGACCGGGGGCGCGCGGCGAGTCGCTGGATCAGTACGTCAAGCGTCTGCACGAGCTCGAGCAGCTCGCCGGCCGCCACGACGGCGTGGAGAAGGTCTACGCGATGCAGGCGGGCCGCGAGATCCGGATCATGGTCGCCCCGGGAGCGATCGATGACGCTGCTGCCGTCGTGCTCTCCCACGACATCGCGCGGGAGATCGAGCGCGAGCTGGACTACCCGGGTCAGATAAAGGTCACGGTCATCCGCGAGTCGCGCGCCGTCGAGGTCGCGCGCTGAGCCCCTGCGCCTCGAGCCGATCGACCCGGGCGACGTGGTGCTCGTCTCCAAGCGCGGCCGGCGCTTTCACGCCGAGGTGCTGGGCGTCGAACCGGGCAGCCTGGCCATCGCGCCCTTCGAGACCTCAGCCCGAAGCTACCGGCACTGCAGTGCCCGTGAGGTGATCGGCCACTGGAAGCGGGTCGCTCGGCGACGGTTGCCGGGCGAGCCGGCTCCCCGGGGCCAGCTCGAGCTCGGCTTCGGCGAAAGCTAGAGCGACGGCGCCGCGTCTGGCCGCCGGCTCGCGGCCCGCCGGGTTTGGCGCCGCCGATGGCCAGGGTACCGCCAGGCCATGGCTGCGGCCTCACATGGCCTGCTCGCGCTCAAGACGCCCGAGGCCCCCTCGCGCGAGGGCAGCCAGGACGGACTGCGCCGCTCGATCGGCGCGCTCGACCTGACCGCGCTGGGTCTCGGCACGATCGTTGCCGCCGGGATTCGTGATCATCGGCGAGGCGATCGGCAAGACCGGGCCGTCGATCGTCCTCTCCTTCGTCCTGGCCGGCGTGACGTGCGTCTTCTCGGCGCTCTCCTACGCGGAAGCTGGCTGCCGCGGTCCCGGTGTCGGGCAGCGCCTACTGCGACGCCACTCAGGCGGTGGGCTGGCTTCCGCTGGATGCCGGTCGCTTCGATGCCGTGGTGTGCGGGGCCTACAAGTGGTTGATGTCTCCGCGTGGCAGCGCGTTTCTGACCGTCTCTGAGCGGCTGCTGGAGCGCGCGCTGCCCCACGCGCCGGCTGGTACGCCGGTGAGGACGTGCATGCCAGCTATTTCGGGCCGCCGCTGCGCCTGGCCGTCGACGCGCGGTGGTTTGATCTCTCGCCGGCCTGGTTTTCGTGGGTGGGCACCCAGCCGGCGCTCGAGGTCATCGAGCAAAGCGGCGTGCCGGCCATCCACGAGCACGATGTGGCCCTGGCCAACCGCTTCCGAGCCGGTCTGGGACTGAAACCCGGCAACAGCGCGATCGTCTGCGCAGATCTACCTGGTGCGGCCGAGCCGTTGCAGCGCGCCGGGATCGTTGCCGCGCTGCGCGGAGGGCGCTTGCGCACGTCGTGGCACGTGTACAACGCCGCTGCCGATGTCGATCGGGTGCTTGCCGCGCTGGCGTGACGCGGTTAGGGTTAGGCGGCGCGCGCCGGCGGGTGGCCGCTGGCGAATGCGCCGCGTAGCCTTGTCGACGTGCCGGCCGAGCTCTCGTTTGCCCATCGGCTCTCGCGACGTAGGCACCGTGGCCACCGAGATCGTCCCGGTCATAGACGGGGTGGCCCTGACCGATCGCGTCCATCGCTTCGAGCGCGAGACGGGGATGGAGTCACGCGAGGTCTCCTATGGCGGGTTGATCCCGGCCTACTTCAAGTTCGGTCCCGCCGAGGTGCACTACCGCGCCGCCGCGGGGGCGTTGTCGAGGAGGGGAAGATCCCGCTGCTCGGCTGCGACTGCGGCGAGTGGGGCTGCTGGCCGCTGCTGTGCCGGGTGGTCGTCGACCCCGGCACCGTCACGTGGAGCGACTTCGAACAGCCCCACCGTCGCCAGCGCGACTACTCGGGTCTTGGCCCGTTCGTCTTGATCGCCACGACTACGAGGCGGCGGTCGCAGAGATAGCTGGCTGGTGGGCGTCGGAGTGACCTGCGCGCCCACCGTGATCACGCCGCGCGCGGGCGTTCAGGGCAGGTCCGGCGGCGGTAGCGGTTCGACGTCGCGAGCTCGCAGCGGCGGAACGTCGTCAACGCCCAGTCCGCGGTCCCTGGATTGGCGGGTGCTCTACCGCCCGCTGAGCGACGCCGAGACGGGTAATGGCGACCCCGGCATCCTGGTCGCACGGGTGGTCAACCGGCGCGACCTGCTAGGCGCCGTGCGCTCGCTCCAGACGTAGGCCTGATCCCGTGCGTAACGGCAGGTGGCGTCGCCGCCAGAGAGCATCGCCTCAGCATCACGGTGCGTGATCGCTCGGGTACGCCCGAGAAGCCGCTGCTTGGCCTCGGCGCGACGAGTCATCCCAGCCGCGCGGATCTGCGAGCAGCGCCTCTCGGCAACCTCCGCCAGCGAGTGATCACGAAGCGTCGGTAGGCCGACTCCCAGTCAGCGGCAATCGCGGCTTGCGCCTTGGCCAGGTCGAGTCGGTGGCGGCAAACCGCGTGATTGAGGGCATCCTCGAGCCTGTCCTTGACCCGCGCGCCGCGCGGGCCGTCCAGGGACTCAGGCCAGAGGTTGGCCACGGCCGCCGGCGCGCCGCCGAGCTCGAGCGGGACGAGGTGATCCAGCTCGAAGTTCCGCAGGCGCGCCCTCTGTTCGCCGTAGGCGGCCAGGCGCTCGCGCTTGATCGCCTCGGTGACGCGCTCCGCTGGCCGCACCCGGCGCGTGTAGCCGCGCCGGCAGATGGTGGTGTCCAGCGTGGTCGGGTTCACGCGGGCATCGACGGCGCCCGGCGTGCAGCCGGGATCGGGGAGGCCGCGGCGTGCGACGCAGCCCGAGGTTCGGGCCGCCCGGGTCAACGGTCGTGACGCGGCCACGCCATGGCCGCAGCCGGCATCGACCAGGGCCGCCGCCCCGATGGCCAACGCGACGAGGGCGGCGTGCCCGGCGCGGGGGAGGAAGGCTGAGCCGGGGGCCACGCGCCGACCATACGCCGCACCGCGGCGGGGACGGACCCGAAGGCAGGATCCTGTCGAGCTCGGCGCAGAGCCGGCACGAAGCAGGGGCGAGTCGGCCGTCCGCCGGTACCCTCAGCCCTCGTGCGCCGCTACCACGTGACAACGTTCGGGTGCCAGATGAACGCGCACGACTCCGAGCGGATGAAGGGGATGCTCGAGTCCCTGGGCTACCGCGAGGCGAGCGCACGCGACGAGGCGGACCTCATCCTGTTCAACACCTGCTCGATCCGCGAGTCGGCCGACTCTCGCTTCATCGCCCACCTGGGTGAGGCCAAGCGCCTGAAGACCGAGCGGCCCGACCGCATCGTGGGCGTGGGCGGATGCTGGGCCCAGTCGGTCAAGGAGGAGGTCTTCGCCCGCTTTCCCTTCGTCGACGTGGCCTTCGGACCCGGACAGGTGCACAAGCTGGGGGAGTTCTTGACCTCGGACTCGCTCACCGCCCAGGGCTTCTTCGAGTTCGAGGGATTCACCGGACACCTGCCCGCCCGTCGGGCCCGGGAGTTCCAGGGCTGGCTGCAGATCTCGGTCGGCTGCCGCTTGCGCTGCGCCTACTGCATCGTTCCCTCGACGCGCGGCACCGAGGTGTCGCGACCGGCGGAGGAGCTGGTCGCGGAGGCCCGTCGGCTGGCCGCCGACGGGGTCGTCGAGCTGACCCTGCTCGGGCAGAACGTCAACTCCTATGGCCGCGACCTCCCCGCCGGGGGCCGGACGAGCTTCGCGGAGCTGCTGGCCGCCATCGACGCCGTCGAAGGCATCCACAGGCTGCGCTACACGAGCCCCCACCCCAAGGACATGCGCGTGGACGTCGTGCGGGCTCACGCCGAGCTGCCCTCGCTGTGCGAGCACATCCACCTGCCCCTGCAATCGGGCTCATCCCGGATCCTGCGGGCCATGCGCCGGACCTACGGCCGCGAGCGCTACCTCGACCGGGTGCGGCTGATGCGCGATCACGTTCCCGACGTGGCGCTGACCACGGACATCATCGTCGGCTTCCCGGGGGAGACCGAGGCCGACTTCGAGGAGACCCTGGAGGTCGTCGAGGAGGTCGGCTATGACGGGGCCTTCACCTTCGTGTTCTCGCCCCGCCGGGGCACCGAGGCGGCCGATCTCCCCGACCGCATTCCCCATCCCGTCAAGGTCGCCCGCATGGAGCGCCTCGTCGAGGCCGTCCAGCGCCGGGCTGCTCAGCGGGCGCAGCGCTTCGTGGGCCGGACCCTTGAGGTGCTGGTCGAAGGGCAGTCTCGTACCGATCCGACCCGCCTGCGGGGCCGGTGCCGGCATAACAAGGTGGTCAATTTCGAAGGGGTGGCGCAGGCCGGGGCGCTCGTGGAGGTCGAGATCGACGGGTGCACCAGCCAGACCCTGTCGGGAGCCCAGCGCCTGGCGTCGTGGTGCGCTGAGCCCGGGGGCCGCGGCGCAGCCGGTCCACCGCGGCACCGTCACGCTCTCGGGGCCCTCGGCTAATGGTGTCGCTTGGGGCGCGAACGGTGTCGCTTGGGGCGCGAACGGGAGAGGTTGGCCTTGTGAAGGCGAACAGGACGTCAGCGGAGAGGCGGATCCGGGTCTGTCTGCCGCTCTGGAAGATCGCCAGCGCGTTGTCGATCAGGTCGTTGGTCTCGAGGTTGAGGTCGATGGGCGTCAGCCCGGTGGCGGCGCTCGTCGCGCTCGGTGCGGCAGAGGAGATGGGAAGGTCACGGAAGGTACCGAAGTGGGGCACGAACACATCGCCGAAGAGCGCAGGATGACCCATGCTGATGTCGTTGCGAAGGTGATGGCCGGCCCGGCGACTTTGTTCGTGACGCTGTCGCGTTGGTCGCCGAGCAGTTGATGGAGGCCGAGGTGTCTGTGGAGGTTGGTGCTGAGTTCGGTGAGGTGCCCGGAGAACGGGTCACGCATCGCAATAGCGTCAGGGTCCCGCGTACTTCCGAAGCCTTCTGGAGCCGCGGCGCCGTTCGGAGCAGGCGATCGTCTCGGTGGCGCTGGAGGCCTATGTCAACGGGGTGAGCACCAGAAAGGTCGCCTTGATCCTCGCCTGGTTGCCGCCTCTGAGCCGAAACATACCCCCGCGGCGCCTACATCGGGCTCCGGCGTCAGTAGATGGCCTGGGCGCGTCCTGCCAGGGCCAGCGCGTCAGGGCCGCGGAGCGCTGCCGTTGACGGTGCTTGTGCGAGCACGCCGGCGGGCTGGGCTGGCCAGCCCCCGAAGGGCGTCATGGGCTCTCCCCCGAAGTCAGGTCGGCGGTTGCTCAGCCGTCGGTGTCGCGGCGAGCGCGATCCGTTCGGCCGCGGCCGCGCGAGCGACCTTGCGGTCGAAGGACACAGCTGAGCCCGCGGCATGTCGGGCGGTGGCGAGGCAATAGGCATCTGCGAGGCTGATCGGGTGGCGGCCGCGGAGCCTTGCCGCCTCGACGCCGATCGTCTCGCCTGGCTGGTGAATCGCGACGCCGAGCGCAGCGATTGCCTGGCGCGCTGCGCGCAGCCGCTCGTTGTCGGCGGCGGGAGCGACGAGAACCTCGGAGAGGTTGACGACGCTGATCAGCCGTGTCGCGTCCTGCTCCTGCCAGCCGGTGAAGAGGGCGCGGGCCTGGAGATGATGAGGGTCAGAGCGGTCAAGCGCGCCAATCAGGACGTTAGCGTCGAGTACGAGCTTCAACGCTGCTGGTCTTCGGCGTCGAGCTGCTCGAGATACCCGGGCGGATAGGTGCCGGTGAGCGTGCCGAACACGCTGTCGAACGTGGCCGCGCCCCGGTGGACGCGCAGCTCGCCGTCCTCGAGCGCGTCGATCACGACCTGGTCCCCGGCGTGCAGTCCGGCTTCCTCGAGGGCGGCTACCGGAATGGTGACCTGGTTCTTCGTGGAGATCCGCGGCATACCTTTACCGTAGCAGTAAAGGCCGCCTCGGACGCTGGCTCGTATGCGCTCGAGCCTCAGGCGTTCTCCTCGCGGGAGCATGGAGCCGCCTCACTACCCGCGCTATCGTGAGCTCTACCGCCGGGGCGCCTACTTGCCCCCGGTGAGCGCGAGCGGCTACGCCGGCTGGCGCGTGGGGCGACGCGGGTATCCGCCGAGCTGCCTCCGCGGCGACGCGATCCAGGGGCGCAAGGACCGTCCCCGCCCGACCCGGCGCCCGCCCCGAGCAACCCGCGCGCTTGACGATGCCTTGACACCCCAGAGGAGGGGAGCCGCCAGAGTGCCGATGCCGTCCAAGCCACCGATGCCCGACATGCTCAAGACGCGAAGCCACGCCTGGCGCGAGGTCGGTCTCGCCCGCCAGCTCAACACTGAGTTCGTGCGCCGCGCGCGCCGGGAGCTCGTCGGGATCGTCATCGCCTTCGGGGTGGTCATCGCCGTCTACAACGAGCGCGCCAACCTCTTCGGGCGGCAATTCGACACTCCGGCACGAATCGCCACGGCGCTCGCCCTGATCATTCTGGGCTGGGGCTTTGCCCGCGACGCCGGGCGGGCGCTGGGACCGCAGCTCTTCCGCCGCCTCGACCCGGCGACCGCGGGCATCGTCGGCTTCGTCATCCGCCTGGCGGCAATAGGCATCGCGGTGATCGTCGCCCTGAACGTCGCCGGGCTGGATCCGGCCACCCTGCTCGCTGGCGGCGCGTTCACCGCCGTCATCGTGGGGCTTGCCGCCCAGCAGACCCTCGGCAACCTCATCGCCGGGACGGTCCTGATCAGTGCTCGGCCGTTTCGCGTGGGCGACCGCGTCCGCTTCGAGGCGGGAGCGATCGGCGGCAAGCAAGAGGGTGTGGTCTCGAGCCTGGGCCTTCTCTACACGACCCTGGCCGCGGGCGACAACTCGGTTCTCTTGCCCAACAGCCAGGTTCTCAATGCCGCTGTCATCCCCCTGCGTGAGCCCGACGCCGTCGAGCTGCTCGCCCGCGTCCGCGTCGACGTGGGACCCAGCGATCTCCAGGCGCTGCTCGACCAGAAGGTCACCGTGGCCACCCGCACGGCACCCCACATCGCGGTGGAGTCGATCGACGCCGACGAGGTGGTCCTGCGCATCCAGGCAACCCCCGAGTCGCGGGCCGACGGCTCCCAGCTCGCCGACCAGATCCTCGAGGCGATCGCCACCGTCACCTCCGAGGAGGCTGCGGCAACACGCGGCCAGGCAAATGGCCGGCGGCAGGACACGGGCACGCGAGAGGGGCAAGACGGGGAAGGGCCGGTCAGCCCCGACGCTCCAACCCGCACGCTGCCTCGGAACCGGGAGTCTCTGTAGCAGCGTGGGTGTGCTGCATGCAGAGTGCATGCCTAAGCTCTTCGCCTTGGCCAGCATCCGGGTGTTGCGCTTGGGTGCCGGATAAGCCTCAGCGCTTGGAACGCTGCGCGTCGCCCAGCTGTCGACCGACGTCGTGGCCACCCATCCGCCGCGCCAGATTCGCCGCCAGCTCGGGCGCCAGTCCGGCCAACGCGGCTCCCACCCGCAGCCCCACCGGCGCCACGTCGATCTCGGCCGGTCCGCTCTGGATCGCCCGGACGACCGCCGCGGCGACATCGTCTGGTGCCTTGGTGCCCACGCCCCGTGGGAGCTTGACGTCGGCGTCGGCGAACATCCCGGCGTCGCGGATGAAGCCGGGGAAGACCGCCGAGACGTTGATACCCGAGTCGCGTAGGTCCTCGCGCAGCGAGAGGGCGAGGCCACGCAGCCCGAACTTCGTGGCCGAGTAGAGCGCCGCGCCCGGCACCCCGGCCTTGCCGGCCAGGGAGGACACGAAGACCAGCGCTCCGTCTCCGCGCGCTGCCATCTGCGGGCCCAGCAGGCGCGCGAGCTGAATCGGGGCACGCAGGTTGACGGCCAGAGCCCGGTCCACCTCCTCGGCGGTGAAGTCTTCGAGTCGCCCGCTGGCCGGAAGCCCAGCGTTGGCCACCAGGGCGTGGATCTCACCGGCGGCGGCAATGAGTCGCTGCGGCGCGTCCAGCTCGGCCAGGTCAGCAGCCATTACCCGGGCCCCGAGCTCGGCGGCGAGAGGTTCGAGCACCTCGGTGCGCCGCCCGCTGAGCACGAGATGGGCGCCGTCGGCGGCCAGGCGGCGGGCGATGGCGTGACCGATGCCCCCGGTGGCTCCGGTGAGCAGGACGCTGCGGCCGGCGAGCTGCACGACCCCAGCTTCTCACGCCGGGCGATACTCCGCGGCGTGGCCGGCACGGTGATCGCCCTCTTCGGGCCGACCGCGGTGGGCAAGACCGCTGTCGCCCTGGCCCTGGCCGCGCGCCTGCGGGAGCGGGGCGAGCGGCCGGTGGCCGTGTCCGCCGACGCCCTGCAGGTCTACGCCGGCCTCGGGCGCCTGACCGGCGCGGCAACGCGGGCCGAGCGGGCGCGGCTCGAGCACCGGCTCGTCGGCTTCCTGCCGGTCGACGCACGCTTCAGCGTCGGGGAGTACGCCGAGCTCGCCCACGCTGAGATCGACGGCCTGCTCGGCGCCGGACGACGACCGCTGGTCGTCGGGGGGACAGGCCTGTACCTGCGCGCCGCCCTGGCCGACCTCGACCTGCGCCCGCCACCCGCCGCTGGCATCCGCGAGGCGCTGGAGCGCGAGCTGGCCGCGGGCGGTCCGGCCGCCCTTCACGCCCGCCTGGCCTTGCGCGACCCGGTTGCCGCGGCGCGGATCGATCCGGCCGATCATCGTCGTGTGGTCAGGGCGCTGGAGCTGCTCGCCTCGGGCGAGACCCCCCCGCGGGTGGAGGACTCGCAGCTGTGGACCGCCCGCACGAGGCATCCCACCCTGCTCATCGCCCTGACCATGGAGCGCGACGCCCTCAATCGCCGCATCGACGCGCGGGTCGACGCCATCCTCGCCGCCGGGGCGGTGGACGAGGTGCGCCGGGCCCACGGGGCCGGCGCGTCGGAGACCGCGCGCCAGGCCCTGGGCTTCGACGAGCTGCTGGCCGGCGACGTCGGCGCGCTGAAGCGCCGGACGCGGCTGCTGGCCAAGCGTCAGCTCACCTGGCTGCGCAAGCTGGCTGGTGCCGAGGCCATCGACGTCACCGGACTGGCTCCGGCCGAGGTGAGCGACGGCGTGATGGGGCTCCTGGACCGGCGCGAGCGCACCGAGCCGGCGCCGGGCCAGCTCGGCCTGGGCTAGCTAGGAGCGTGGGTCACTATCCACTCAAGAGCCCGTTTTGGCCCGGGTCCGGGGGTCAAATCACCAGAGGCGATCGCTCGGAGGGCCGCAGAATGGCTCTCAGCGTCTCGTTAATGAGACTCGGTATTACTGACCCGGGCTCCTAGTGGTGTTGCGCCAGCCGGGGGCGGGCTTTTCGGACTTCACGGTCACGCGAACCGGTCGGCTTATCAACTGCTGCCCCGCGGGCATGCCGCATCGAGGGCGAGCTCGGAAGGAAGGCGCTGTGCAGTCTGGCGGCCGGGCTCGGGGCGCTGCTGCGCTGAGCGCACCGGTCTTACACCGACTGCGCGCGCTTTACCGAGGTGGGCTGGGAGAACTCGGTCCCCAACCCCCGCACCGCCGCGAGGGAGGCGAGAAGTCGCGTACGTCGGATCAGATCGGTCAAACCTGTGTACGTCGGTCAGCCGGTCCTCGCCGTCACGGTCTGTGAGCGTGGGCCCTGTTTGGCGGAGATGTTGTCGCGGGCGGCGATTGCGTAGTAGTAGGTGGTGTGGGGGCGTAGGTCGGTGACGGTGAGAGTGACCTTGTCGCCGATCGCGGCGATGGTGAATCGGCAGGCTCCGTGGCACAGCGTTTGGGCGCGGGCGAAGGCGCGGGCGCTGCGGATCGGGTGAGGCGATTGCTTGACCAGGTAGCTGCTGGCGGGCGGGGGGTGGTTTGCGTCGGTGCCGGGGGCGTTGAAGCTGAGCTCGATCTGGGTGTTGCTGATCGTCTGGGCGCGCAGGTCTGTGACGGGGCCTGGTGTGCGGGCGTAGAGGCGCAGGCAGCGTCGACGCCGGCTGCGGGCGTGGGCGCTGAGCTGGCGTTTGGCCGTTGCGCGCTGGCGCGCGGACCTGGTGCGGGCCAGGCGTGACTGGCCCTTGGCGTGGCTGGTCACGCCGGCGAGGCAGCCGCGCAGGTCGCGTGCGCGGGACGCGTCGTGTGAGGGGCCCGTCCCGGGGCGTGGCGGGGTATGGCCAGGCACGGGCGCGGTCGGGATCGAGGGGGCCGGGCTCGAGGGGGGCGGGGGGTTGACCGCAGCCGGGGTGGGGCAGCCAGCGCCACCGTCGCCTGGCTGTAGGTTGACCGGCCCGGCGGAGCCGGGCGTCTCGTCGTCGCCGATGTTGTCGGTGTTGCAGTAGCCCAGCGCGCCGTTGGCGCCATTGCCCCAGCAGCGCACGGCGTTGGTGTCCAGGCGGGCGCAGGTGGGGTTCTCGCCGGCGCTGATCGCCGCGGCGGTTCGGCCCGTGCCCAGGTCCACCGGCCCCAGCTTGTCGGGGGTGGTGGCCGGGGTGTTGCCGAGGTTGCGCGTGTTGGCATACCCCAGCCGGCCGTCGATGCCGTTGCCCCAGCAGCGCACGGTCCTATCGTCGAGCACAGCGCAGGTATGGACGCTGCCGGCGGTGATCGCTGTGGCCTTGTGCCCGCCGAGGTTGACCGGCCCGAGCTTGTCGGGGGTGCTGGCCGGGGTGTCGCCGGCGTTGTTGGTGTTGCCATAGCCCAGCTGGCCGGAGAAGCCAAACCCCCAGCAGCGCACGGTCCCATCCTCGAGGATCACGCACGTGTGGGAGCTGCCGGCGGAGACCGCTGTGGCCTTGGCCCCACCGAGGTTCACCGGCCCCACCTTGTCGGGGGTGCTGGCGGCGGTGTCACCCACGTTGGTGGTGTTGCCGTAGCCCAGCTGGCCATTGGCGTTCAGCCCCCAGCACCACAGGCTGCCGTCGTCGACGATCGCGCAGGTGTGAAGGCTGCCCGCGGCGATCGCTGTGGCCTTGTGCCCGGCGAGGTTCACCGCCCCGGCCTTGTCGGGGGTGCGCGCCGGGGTGTCACCGACGCTGCTGGTGTTGCCATAGCCCAGCTGGCCGCTGGCGCCAAACCCCCAGCAGCGCACCGTCCCGTCCTCGAGGATCGCGCAGGTGTGGGCGCTGCCGGCGGTGATCGCCGTGGCCTTGGCCCCGCCGAGATTCACCGGCCCCGCGTTGCCCGGGGTCGTCGTCGGCGCGTCCCCGACATTGGCGGTGTTGCCATAGCCCAGCCGGCCGCTGGCGCCAAACCCCCAACAGCGCACCGTCCCATCGTCCAGGACCGCGCAGGTGTGGGCGTCGCCGGCGGTGATCGCTGTGGCGGTGTGCCCGGTACCGAGGTCCACCGGTCTGACCGATGCCGGGGTCTCATCGTCGCCGATCGTGTTGGTGTTGCCATACCCCAAGCGGCCCTCGCCGCCAAACCCCCAGCAGCGCACCTTGCCGTCCCCAAGCACCGCGCACGCATGAAACGCCCCGGCGTCCAGCTGCCCGGCCGCCGCCGAACCGGGCTGGGAGCCCTGCTCGCCCGCCGCACCGGTGGGTAGGACCATCCAGACAGCCCCCAGCAGCGCGACGGCGCGCAGTCCGATGCCGATCCGCCCGCGAGCGCGACCGCGTCGATCTGCTCGTACCGGCCCGATCCCGACCCTCACCGCCGGACGATGATAAACGCGATCGTCTGGGGCTTGGAGGCGTTCCTCGCGGCGTCGGTGGCGGTCAGGGTGGCCTGATAGCGGCCGGGCGCGAGCTTGCGCGACCCGATGCGCCCCGAGAACGCGACGCGGTTTGAGCCCTGGTGGCTGGTGCG
>JAABUY010001013.1_pt1 | contig 41022 bp, 34 predicted proteins | sample 5560271 | NCBI WGS metagenome assembly JAABUY01 (sample SAMN10711886, study PRJNA513374) | rock metagenome | isolation source: Antarctica rocks | place: Antarctica: Victoria Land, University Valley
TCTCCGCCCTCCTCAACCCCCTCCCACCCACCATCCCCGACTCCCTCACCACCTACGCCCTCCTCCCCTGCGCCTCCGCCCTCCCCACCTTCCTCGCCCCCATCCTCGCCGCCTACATTACCGCCACCACCACCGCGCCGCCGGCCGCAGGGCCCAGCTCGCGCACGCCGTACTGCGAGATCTGTCGCCGCGACTGGATCCCGCTGACGTGTCATCATCTGGTGCCACGGCAGGTGCAGGCTAAGGCGCTGAAGAGGGGGTGGTGTGATGAGGCGAGGGTGGGTAGTGTGGCGTGGTTGTGTCGGGCTTGTCATAGTTTTGTGCATGGCGTTGCGCGGAATGAGGAGTTGGCGAGGGAGTGGTGGAGTGTGGAGTTGTTGGTGGGGAGGGAGGATGTTAGGGCTTGGGCGGGGTGGGTGGGGAGGGTGAGGTGGAAGAAGAGGTAGGGTTGGGATGGGGCGGGGGAGGGTGGGGTGGTGGGGTGGTGGGGTGGTGGGCGTTGGGGGTGGTGGTTGATGGGGATGGGTTTGGGGTTGGTGTTGCGGTAACGAATGTCTCGACGGTTTTGGATATGATATATATGTGCCGTTCTCCGCGACGGGAAGTATGCATCGGGCTCTATACTTTGAGTGTGGAGTTCTGACGTGCTTTGGGCGACCCTTGGTCTGACTTGTGTTTTTATCCGTGGAGTTGAGATCAATGAAAAGCATAGCTCGGAGTAGGTAGCGTATGAATCGACTTTCCTCTAGTCCCGTAGAGTCTTCGGGAACCCAGGTGCGTAGCGTGTGGCGCTGAATAGGGGCTCAAGTTCTCTACGAAGGCAAGTACAAAACAGTCAGGTCCAATACCGTTTGGGTAGGGTGTAGACTTCGTAAAGCCTAGCTCCTATGCAGCTAGTTGAGAGTGTTGTGTGATGTATTCCGTCCGCCAAACATTAAGCATCCTCGTAATTCGTAATGCCAACCTCCAGCGCTTTGATCTGCAACGCCAGGAGCCTCGAATAGTACCGACACAACGCCAAATTTCCCCCAAAAAACCAAAACCCAGGATGCCCACTACGCCGCCACATCGTCCTTGTTTCGCCCTCCTCATCAAGGCCCCACACATCTCCCACCCTGTCTGCTACTTCGTCTCCGAATATTTTCCTTGCGGACTCTCGCATATTCTGATACCCCGTCGCGAAGACAATCTCGTCTGCTTTGAGCTCATCGCCGTCTGCAAAGGTGATGCTGTGAGCGTCAATATGCGAGATCTCTTGTCCTTGCTTGATCTTGATCTTGCCGTCTGCAATCAGCTGCGAGGCGCCGACGTCGATGTAGTAGCCGCCTCCACGGTGCAGGTACTTCATCCAAAGACCGGAGCCGTCAGGTCCGCTGTCTAATGCGAAACCAGCCTCCTGCAGACCGCGGAGAAGAGTGGCATCGCGTCGTGCCATTTCTCGAGTGGCGTCGACGTGGAAGCGTTTCAAGACGGGACTAGGAAAAGACATGTTGATCAGGTCGGCGTCTTCGAGCGGGGGCTAGGTAGGTTCGACGCCACGCATCAGCAGGGTTACTGGGGGGAGGTTGTCAGAGAATGGAAGAGATTTATACCCCGTCTTCAGAGTAAAGTCCCTTCATCGCCACGTCGAGAAGAGTTTGACTTTTAACGACATACGTACTGCTTCGCTGAACCATTGTAACATGGTAGCCATGCTCGTAAAAGTCTTGCGCGATGTCGTGGGCAGAGTTCGAACTCCCTACCACGACTGCTTTCTTGCCTTTACCGTTGGGCGGCGGGCCCAGGAACTGAGACGAATGTACTGTACGGTTACCTTGAAGACCATCGACTCCCTTTATGTGAGAAGGAAAGTCGGCTTCGCCGCTGGCGCCGGTCGCCTCGACAATGTGTCGAGGGTGGAATGTACCTAGATGGTGAGAAGCACACATGATGAGTACCTACTATACAGATCATCGTACTCTTCGCAGGAAAGAGTGATATACTAACGGGTTTCTCTGCTCCCGTCCTTCTCTCGCTCAACCGTCACGGTCCATTTTTGGGTGGTATCATCCCATTTGGATGCTGTAATCGTGGTCTTGGTCCAGACGTTGAGTTCCATCACTTTTGCATAGAACTCGAACCATTCTGCAAGCTTGTCCTTTGGTGTGAATACCTACGATATATCAGTCTCCTCTTCGATGTGAAGGAGAGGTTCAGTGTTCGATTGTACCGGCCAATCTGGCGGAAAGCTAAGATACGGCATATGATCATACCTGTAATACCGGTTAGCCTCACTCGGTTCCGTGAGTAAAACGGCATCAGTCCCCTGAACTTACCATACAGAGTCATGGAGTACCAACTGATGATACCGGTTTCGCCAATTGTCTCCAATGCGAGGGTTACGATCGACAATCAGAGTTCTGACGCCGAGTTGCTTTAATCGCACAGCTGCAGTCAAACCTCCCTGACCCGAGCCTTCAGTTTGAACTTGATCAGCATGCTTAGAGCTAGCCCAGTGAGCCATAGCAGGCTTACCAACAACAAGAACGGCAGGTTCAAGCTGGCCTTCAAAGTTCTCCTCGGCAATTCTCCTCTCTTTCCAATTCTTCCGCTCCGAGTGTGAGCCATGCTCAGTCCCGGTGGGCCTCCGTTCACGGTTGAGTTCCTCGTGTCCCTTCAGTTCTTGTAGTGCCGTAAACAAGGTGAAAGCTTTCCATCTTCCGTTGTCTTCGGAGTCCTGCAGCAGTCTTACCACCCCTCTCCCTCTTCCAACGTCAGTTTCAACGGTCAGAAAGGACTGTATACACTTCAAGTTGCCGTCAAAGTCAAGTGGTGCGACCTTTGGCTTCCCTACATCACTAGAACTGTCAATAGCAAGAGATTTGATTCGCCATCCTGCCGGCTGTGTCTCGAGGAGAGCAGCAATCTTGTTGGGGCCTTCGAGAGTGTGGAAGTTCCAGGTCAAACAAAGTAGGTCTCTCCAGTAGGAGTCTTTCAAGAACAATCTGGAAAGACTAGGACCTTCAGGATGGGCATGACTGTTGAACAGATGCACCCACTCGCTGATGACGGCTTCAGGTTCTAACCCGGCTGACGGAGCACCGATGGGTCTGGGGAATTGCACTCGCGTAACGGCGTGAGAGCCAGGCAGCATGCGATTTGATGAGCGCAATTCGATCACAGCAGTTGCCATGATGTCGTACTGAGATCTTCACTCCAGTAGTCCAGAAGAATCCAGTCTTTTGTTCACAGTATTGACGCTGAGAATGAAATAGAGAGAAGTCGATGTAAGACAGTATCTCGCCAGCCTTGATGAAGCTGTGAGGTCAGCGGTACTCGATCACCAAACCCCTGCCATCTGGGCCGCAGAATCATGCAGAGGATTCCTATATCGCCAGTAATGAAATTGATCTATTGAGATGTGCCGTCCTGTCGCTCATCACTGAGTTGCTTGTGATTTGCAGAGCAATGGGGTGGGGGCCAGATGCCGCCAGCGCCTGAGGGGTATGGGAGGGACATTCATCACATGTTAAATTACGCACCCCTCACCTGATAACTTACGAAGTAGTTTCGTACATGTATTGTTACAATAAGGTACAAAATACATTACCTGGTGTGACGGTTACTGGGGCGACGCTACCATACTGTACAGTACAAATAACTCATCTTCGATGAAGACGAAGCATAATTCGTACATACCTCACCTCAATATCAATATGGTACGCTATTATCATTTATCATTTATCATCGTCATTATCATATTTATTTGTATTGATGATCGGTAACTTACCAGATGAATCTCAAATACGACTTGTGATGGCTGCTTATTCACGCCACTGCATGGCCACAAAAGCGTGGCTTAGTCAAGTCCTGAACTGCTGCCTAAGGTTACCTACTACAGATACCGGTAGCTATGAGGTAGAGAATAACTTCAAGATTCCCTACTCCAGTGAGGAATTTGTACCTTATGTTCCAGACAGGTCGTTGAGCAAACCACTTGACTACTCCATCAAACTACGAACCAATCTAAGACTTAAAGCTGCCAAAATCCTCGGTGTTGTTGATACTCGCTCAGGATAAAGATATCTACTCGATCTTGCCGTGCTGAGCGGCTCTGGAGGCTCTGTTGTGGCGGCCCCGATCCGAGGATCAAAATGATTCCAGTAGAGCCCATCAGCTTGAGCATTGGCATAGCTGCGCTTTTCACAACATGCATTCAATGCTTCGAATACTTCAAGGCTGCAACGACCTTGCGGAAAAATTTCGGCATTTTGCTCTTGACACTTGAACTCGAGGAAGAACGGCTGCTGATATGGGGCGAGGTGATAGGCATTGGCAGCAAGGATTGGAGCGAAGACTTGACGTTTAAGGGCGAAAGTAAGCGTCAAGATCTTGCGCGGAGATGCCTAGCCGCCATCAAGAGCCTCTTAGAAGATGCAGAAGGCCTCAAGTCTACATATGGTGTGCAGCCCGCTGCAGCTACCGCTAGGTCTGCTAGTCGTCAGAGCATAACCTCAAATGCCTTGAAACGTTTCCGCGTCCGACTTGGCCGGTCTCCCAATAAAATAGGCGTGTTAGATCAGACGAGATGGGCAATTCACGACGCTGCCAAGTTTCAGAAGCTCATAGGACACCTTCGCGATATGATAGATGGATTGATGAGAGACGCCTCTGTGCCGCAGGACACACATGATGAGAGGATTCAGGACGACATCGCGTCTATGATCGATGACATTTCAAGTCTTCGCTTGTTTTCCGAAGCCTGCGGAGATGTCTACCCTACGTGGTCTGCTACAGCGAGAACTGCAATCGACGCGTCAGAACTCGGGACAACAGATGGCCATTTAGTCAACCATCGACTTGAGCAGTATCAAGCCGAAGATGATGAAGGTGCTCTAGGGGATGCCATACATACTCGTCAACTCCCAATATATTTCGGGGATGATAAAGGTATAATTCAAGAAAGTTGATTGTACACCCAAGCTGATCATTCTAGTCTATCTTGCTATAAAATCACAAATTTTCTTCGTATTGACAGAACAATGTCGTGCTGAAGGAACTGACTCACCTTGCGATCAAACAAACCTTGGCTTGATGTCCTTTCAGTATAAGCATTCCTTCATCTCCGAGGTGAGCGGTCGTATACGCTCATCCCCAGGTCATTGGATTGCGAAAGACGTTAATCCTTAAGTATTCACCTCTACCGACTTAGAAAAACTCGCCGAAAGTTATCGTGTCTTGCAGGAGCATGCGATCACGCAAGGAGAAACTGATCTACCAGAGAATTGGCTTGAGAGCCAATTCTCGGTCAAGTTACACATATATTGTCCTCCATGTGCGTGTCAGGTGGCCGCCGCCCTCGACATTTGCAAGTCAGTGAAGATGTATCCTTATCTAGATGTCCGTATTCGCGTCGATTATCGCCAACTAACCAGCTATTCGATGTCATCTTCGAGGATCAATGGACTTGCCTCGCTGATTGGTTATATCAAAAGCCAGGAAAGTAGATCAGATCTTACAGATTATGAGTGTGCACGATTGAAAGCCATTGATCGCCAATGGCTGGAGCAAGTTTATTACGATTATGAGGAAGAAGTTCAAGTCAAGATGCCTTCACCTGAAAGCCAACTCTCTCACATTGTCAGATCCCACCGAAATGATCAGCTATGCGCTGCTGTTGTGATACTTGGGGAAGCCGATTTCTGTGTTCCACTCATGAGCGCAACGCCTTTCCCTCCCTTCAAGACCGGGAAAATTCCACAGGAAACTCAGCTTTATAGGTTCACTAAAGCTCGCGAGTAATTGTCGGGCCAGTGGGTCTGGGGAAGGCATTGCATGGGGACTTATTCTCAGAGAGAACCCTTGAAGAAGAAGCGCCCTCACTCCGCAACGCTAGATACCGAAGCCGATGGCTCTAAATCAGAGCAGCGATCGAAACGCAGCGCGATCTCGGATCTTGATCAAGTGAGCTCCTAGTCTTGAGACGATGACATGTACCACGATGGCAATATACATGGTCGGTGATATACTCCATTATTGAGGGATGGAAAACAGAGATCAGATCATCTCAAGCCAAGCCTGAGCCTCTCCGATGCTTAATCATTCAGGACGGCTCTCACTGCGGCCAAAGGGGTGGATCAAAGAATCTGCCTAAATCTCGATACTATGCCGTCTTTGTTGTCTCCTATCCAAAAGTATACATCTCATTTGACTTGAGTCAAACAGGAAGGCACGCTGCAAAGCGAAAGCAGAAGACACCCAGTGCGAAGGGCTGAGTAGCAATGGGGAACAATATGCCTGTGGGAAGGAGAGGTATAATCGCTTCGAGCGGAGCTGGATGAAGCGATAGTGATGTGCAGCGACCCAGATTTCCGAGTTACTGATGATTGCCAGTTTGTCGGAAGAGCAAGAAAGAACAGGGATATTGTGTGAGCCTGCTTGCTCAAGTGCTAGGAGCAAGGAAGGAAGGATTGTAGGAAGACTGGATCCCACTGAAGATAAGGGGAAAGCAACATGAGCCAGGTTTGAATATCCTATAAATCAAACAACCCTTGTAGAGACAAGACATGAGACGAGTTGTGGGAAGCTATGGCCAAACAATGGGAATAACATAGAGAAGTAACACTCAATACAGATCATGAAAGGATCAACAACAATGTGTAGATTGTGTTGAAGAAGTAAGTGCCACACTCTTTATATGCTGATCATAGGCTCATTGCACAAACTGTTGGGTCAAGACATTGTCGCATGAGATAGTTGTGGCGTTTATGCCGACTGTGACTTCAGAACATAAGTTACCCCATACGTACAAATACTGTACTCACCTCTGACTGTTACAGAGAGCTTCACTCCCCTCCACGTATGAGGATACATACCTTACAGCAATGTCAACCTTACCCGTACTGCAGATCTCAGCTCATGACACTGCACATCTTCCTGTCTTGCCTCAGCATGGCCTTCTCCAGCATCATATGCCTATCCATTTTCAGCCCCCAGAAATAGAAAGGGTGCCCCCAGTGGGGTCCGTTTGCCTTGTCTGCTCCAACATCGCTCAGCTGTCACTTTCTCTCTCCGTTTTCATGGTTTGGCTACGATTCATAACTTGGTCAGACTTATGCTGTGCCGTCTCGTCCTACACACACTCTCTCTCTTCTGGAAGCAGCTGTTGCGGCCGGGACGGAGGAGACGCCCGTAATAGCATGAACGGCTAACTCGTGTCCAGAGAGTACGGTGTGGTCCTCTGACGTAGGCATTTCCATGGCAGAGTACGGCACAGCTCGTTGCGGTGGATGCACCACTACGATCGCGTGCAGGGCTCATTCAGCCTGTTACGACGACTGGAGGCTCCGTCTGGATAATTGTCCGAGTCCGCGTCAACATATGATACTCTCCTACAACTGCAGCAGCCAAACTCATTACGCAGCTTGAATAGTCACTGGTGTTTAGCTGGTGATTGTGCATTTTCATTCATCTGCATACTCGCACACCTGAGTCGGTCGAAACCCCCAACCTGATGGATTTGACTACTGCTGCTTCTTTGCGGGATGGAAACAGACAGCCAGGCATCATCGTCACCACCATAGTAGTGGCTGTACTAGCGAACTTCGTCGTCGGACTACGAATGATGGTCAGGAAATGGGTAGTCGGAAGCATTGGCTGGGACGATTGGACCATCGTCGCTGCAGTTGTAAGTCCCACTGTAAAACATCCTTAGCCAGCGGTTGACCCGGCATATAGCTCGGTATCACCATCGGGATGGCCCTGGTCATCGTAGAAGTCCACTATGGATTCGGGAGGCACAAATCCTACCTCAGTCAACACCAGCTTCGCGAGTTCCAGAAATACTCTTACGGAGAGTGGATGCAGACCTTTGCAACTCTCATGTTCACCAAGGTGTCTATCTGTTTGCTAATCTTGCGTATCACTATCAGCAAAGCCTCCGTCAGGCCTTTGCAAGCTCTTATCGCGTTTTTGGTCTTGAGTAACGTTGTGTTGACTGTACTCTGGATCGTTCAATGCATACCTCTTGCCAAAGCGTGGGACACGACAGTCCAAGGGACTTGTTTGACTTTCGATCAATTGAACCAGATAATCCTCGCTCAAGCTAGTAAGCCTTCTATATTCGATCCTGATCTTGCCAGGGGGTATCCGACTAAGACCGCCAAAGTCATATCCATAGCCTCTGATTTCATTCTTGCCGGATTCCCTGTGATCATGCTGCGGAGGGTTCAGATCAGTCTACGCGTGAAAATCGGAATATGCAGTCTTATGGGTCTGGGAGTAATGTCAGTCACAGTTCCTCAGGGCTATCAGCGTTGCCAAGCAGGTAGCTGCTAACATATTCGGTCATAAGTACCGGGGCTCTTTGCATAGCACGGACTGTCCTCAACTGGCAGAACAACACCGATGATCCGACCTGTACGTCTTCGTCCCCAGCCATCAAAGAATCGAAGCGGAGAAGAGAAAGCTGACCAAATCGATCAGGGATCAGCATCGACAACTGGTACTTCCGATCGTAAGTCCGACCCAGGAGACCCCATCACTCCTCCCACGGCGACTGATCTCCACCAGCTGGGAAGTCTGCGCCGGCATCATCGCCGCCAGCGCGCCCACCCTGCGGCCTGGCTACCTCCACCTTCGCAAACGAATGCAAGTCTCGAAACCCCCCAACCCCGAACCGATCGTTCCTGGTATCTCCCGAAAGACGCTCGTCCCATCCGTGCTCCATCCCACGGACGCGACGAAAGTGTCTCAGCCTCCTCGCTCGCATCTGACGACCAGCTCGACCTTGACGGACGCGACCTTCTTCTTGCCGCTGCAGAATTTCGACACGAGCAGGCCGGGGATGCTCGATGGTGAGCTGCAGCGTGATTGGAGTCGAAATATGGAAAATGAGGGGAGTAGAGGGCAGATGGGTAGGGCAGATTCGCAAGCAAGGTTACGGAGTTTCGAGGATATGGTTTGATGGGATTCGATGTCCCGGCTGTGGCGTTTTGCGTGAGGGGGTTCTCATGGCTTCGGTGGAGTATTCGGAATACTTTGGTGCAGGAAAGGCTCATCCATCTTTCGGCCGGTTGGGAGATGCACAGTAGCGTTGGTAGCTGTGAAGTTGCATATCACTGTCTCGACTATCAAATACCACTCGGAGAATAGCCTCACGCGACCCTAAGCCGAAAGCAACCTCCCCCCCGAACCTGCTGCCAATCTCGCAAACAAGCCCCCCATCTCCGTCAGCTCTCTGTCCCCACCTACTGAGCCGTATACCCGCCATCGATCGGCAGCGCCACGCCCGTGACATAAGCCGCATCCTCGCTCGCCAGGAAAACAGCACATTTGGCCACATCCTCGACGTTGCCCCACTCTCCCCACGGCGTCAGGGCTTCGATGCCCTCTCTCGTCTTCTCGTCGTCGAAGATCGGCTGCGTCATCGGCGTCTTGAGATCTGTCCCCGCAACGGACGAACCACGAGTGAGTATGGGAACGACTGCTCTGCTTCTCGAGCTTTGACACACAGAGACAGAGAGATAGAGAGAGATGAAGAGAAAGAGAGAGCAACAAAGAGAATGTGAGGGGGACTCACAACCAGGACACAGCGCATTACAATGAATCTTATCCTTCGCATACTCAACTGCAACCTGTTTCGTCAACAATACCACCGCGCCCTTGGAAGCGCAATAGGCAGCTATAGCGCGCCACGACGCAATGCATCAGCCCTCGCCTCGAACCATCCATCAACGCCAGCGTCCCACCGACATAGCACCAATCGACCGAAACAGACGGAACAGATCTCACCGGCGCCAGGCTGCAGCCCCACCAACCCAAGCATGCTCGCCGTATTGACGATCCAGCCCCCATGCCCGTCGGCGCGCCGGTCCTGCCGCAGGAACTGCGCGCACGCGTACTTGCAGCCGAGGAAGACGCTGCGGGAGTTGATTTTCCTGTTGGGCGGATGGGGAGGGGTTTGTTAGTTGGGGGTGGCTTGTTGCGCAGGACGGGGGTGACGGTCCGCTTGGGAGGGGGGATGGATCGAGGGAGGGGGAGGGGTAATGCTAGGTGAGCAGGGGTAGGGACGGGATGGAGTGGGAGCGGGAAACGGGGTTCGAGGCGTGAGGGGAGGAGAGGAAAAGAGGCGCCGCACATGACGAAATCCCACGTCTCCTCGCTCATATCATGCACCACACCTGCGCTCTCCGTACCACCCGTGCCGGCATTATTGACCATACTGCATTTCCCCGTCCCGCAACAGTCAGCCTTATCATTCCTTCATTCCTTCCACCCTCCAGCCCTCTCCACCTCCCCTCCTCCCCGCTCCACCCCTCCTCACCTCCCCTCCCCCACCAAAGCAAAACAAAGCAGAAAACAAAACTCACACATCCAACCTCCCCCCCACCCGAACCGCCTCCCCCACCAACGCCCTTACCTGCTCCCCGACCGTGACGTCCGTCCGCACGAAAATAGCCCGTGCGTCGCCATATCGCTGGCAGATCAGCTCGTGCGCCGGTGTGATCGCCGAGTCGACGCCGAAAGCGCCGCGCGCGTCGGGCCGCAGGTCGGCGCAGACGACGAGCCGCGTGCCGTGCGCTGCGTAGGCTAGCGCGATGGCGCGGCCGAGGCCTGATGAGGAGCCTGTTATGATGGCGACTTTGTCGTGTAGGCGGGGGGGTAGGGGGGCGGGGGAGGGGGTGGTGGTGGTAGTGGACATTATGGTTGATCGGAGGGTGTGAGTTTGTTAGAGGTTGGGAGAGAGGAAGGTAGGGGGAGATGGATGTTGGACTCGGTGGGTTGTGGGGTATGAGTAGGAGGGTGATTTGTGAAGGATGACGGTTGGGTTTTGGCCCCCCACCACTGTCAGTTCATTCACTGGGTGTGGTGGGGCGTGGAAGTGGGGTAGGTATTGTGTCGATCTCGAACAGGTCACTCGTCGGTTGATGGAGGGATGATTTGGCCCCCCACCACGATGCACTCGCTTGATATGCTCAGCCTTGTAGTGGTGTGGTGTGATATGAGTACAAACAATAGGACAGAGCATGGCAATGTAAGTTGCCACGACAGCTATCTTACATCTCCGATGTCTATAAATACCTCTTCTCGACTTTCTCCTCGTAACACTGGACCTGGTCTCCGACCTGGAAGGCCCCCCAACCCTCAAAGCTGAGCCCACAGTCATTGCCTTTCCGCATCTCCGCGACGTCCTTTTTCACGTTCTTCAGCGTCGATAATGTACCTATAGCAAAAAGCGTGTTTAGCGAGCTGCTCCATTCGGCAGGCGGGTTAAAGAAGTCTTTACCTTGGTAGATGATATCCTTCTCCCGTAGCACCTTAACCTTCGCATTTCTCTGCACCACTCCATTTCGGATCTTGCATCCCGCAACGGTTGTGATGGACTTGCCCTTACCTTTGATCTCGAAGATCTGCGCGATTTCCGCTTCGCCGACCACGCGCTGTGTCTTCAGCGGGGTGAGGTGTTCGGAGAGTCTGGCTTTGACCTCGTCGACGAGCCGATAGATGATGTTGTCGTCTATGATCGAGACGCCCGCGGCTTCGGCGATCCGGGAGATGTTGGCTTCGACCTGAGTACTGAAAGAGATGATGTGCCCCTTTGCGACGGCAGCGTGCTCGACGTCGAATTCGCTCACGGGACCGACGCCGGATCGCAGGATGTGTGCCCGTACTTCTTCGTTGCCGAGAGCGGATACGCTGTTGAGCACGGCTTCGACGGACCCGCTGACATCTGCTTTGACGATGAAGAAGACCTCTTTGATACCCGAATGCTGCTGTTCTTCTTCGGGTTCAACGGTCTTTTCACCGGCGAGCTGCTTCTCACGCTCTCGCTCTTCATGTTCGAGTCGCCTCGATTCGTTCACTGCCTCCATATCCGCAGCCATCTTCAGGCGTTCGTCGCGCTCGCGACGTATGTCAACGACGCTCTTGGCCCTCTGCTCGTCCGGTGCCTCGAGGATTTCATCTCCAGCAATCGGCTGTTCTCTCCAGCCATCGATCTGGACCGGTGTTCCGGGGCCAGCAGCTGCAATTTGGACACCGGCCTCGTTCCTAAGGCTGCGGATACGTGCCCATGTTGACCCGGCAACGATCACGTCCCCCGGCCGCATCGTACCACGACGGACAAGGACCGTCGCCACACGTCCTGCCTTGTTCGTTGTCGCCTCCAACACCCAGCCTTCTGCTGGCCCATCCCTATCGGCTCGAATATCAAGGATATCGGCCAGAGCCACGACGGCTTCTTCGAGCTCTTCCATTCCTTGACCGGTCTTGCCGCTGACGCCGACGACTTGTGTATCACCGCCATGATCTTCCAGCTCGACACCGTATCTGGCAAGGTCCTGCTTCACCCTCTCAATGCTTGCTCCCTCTTTGTCGATCTTGTTTGCCGCGACAATGATGGGAACATTGGCTGCTTTGGCGTGTTTGATTGCTTCTATGGTCTGTGGTTTGACACTGTCATCTGCTGCAACTACTAAAATCACGACATCGGTAACGTTGGCACCACGTTGACGCATACTGAGAAAAGCAGCGTGACCCGGTGTGTCCAAGAATGTAATGATCTTGCCAGAAGGCATCGGTACCGAAAAAGCACCGATATGCTGAGTGATGCCGCCATGTTCTGAAGCTGCCACTGAAGACTTCCGAAGCCAATCTAATAGCGTCGTTTTACCATGGTCAACATGGCCCATGATAGTCACGACGGGAGGTCGTTGAGGTAATATTGACGCATCCTCTGGAGGTGCTCGAGCTTGCAGGTCTTGGCTTTCCCTTTGATCAATGACAGGATCGAAATTGTATTCGACAGCAATAAGGCCCGCTGTCTCTCCGTCGAAGACATGATCGTTGCTCAGTCCCTCAAAACCCATAGATTGCATCGTGTAGATGAAGTCTTCGAGCTTGACTTTCAATGCTGTCGCAAGGTTCGCAACACTGATAAACTCTGGCAGATAAATAGGTGTCGGGGCGGCGACTGCACGCTGGCTAACCTTTTCCTGCTTCCGTTGCCGTCTTCGCTCGAATTTGGCGCCATCCTCCTCTTGATCCTCGTCAAAATCCGAGCGTCGATGCCTTCTCGGTCGACGAGTTCGTTCGTACGGTCCTTGGACGTTGGTAAGTGGTGTGTCGTCTAGGGCCTGCCTTTTCCCTTTCTTCTCCCGTCGCAATCGACGCTCTTCAAGCTGCTGTGCTGACACTGTATCCTCGGTAAACCCTGTGTTCTGTGATAACTCGGGTTCCTGAGTGGGAATAGATTTTCCAAGCTGCGAGTGTGGAGGGGTCCACAGCCTGTATCCAGAGACTGTAGTCTGCCGAGGTTCTCCGCCTGAGGTATCAGAAGGCTCCATCCATGACTTATCGATGGATTCTGTTAGAGTGACACGTCTGGGTTTGAAAGTTTCGATCGGGTTGTAGTCTATATGACGTACCCGGAGATTTGGATCCTCCGATGTCCCCGTTTGTATATGAGGGACCAACGGGACTGAAGCGACACGACGTAATTTGTGAGAAGAATCTATTCCTGTCCCTGTCTCACCAAACCCAACGAAACCACCGTTTCTTGATCGTTTCTCTCGTTCCAGCCGTGCTTCGACCAAAGCCAGATCCGTCTCAGTCTCGAAGTTCGATGGAACGTTGGGCGTTCCTTTCGGTACGTCTGGGGTCTGAGTGGACCGATCACCTCGCTTTTTGACATGCAACCAGGTCTTTGCTATATCAGAGTTGTATGGAGGATCATCGACTTTCCGCGGGTCATGTGTCTGGAACTGATCCGGCCGACTTTCATACCGCCGAACCCTAAGCCCCTCGGTTCGTCGACTTGGGTAAGCTCCATGATCCGTAAGAGTGTTTCGCAACGTAGTGTTGCTGTGATCTAGGTTCTCCCTGCGAGCCGGTGAGTTGTAGCCTGGCGAAGAGGCATACTCGACATTCCTGACAAGCGTAGAGCGAGACGTCTGCGCCACCGCCTCCCTTTCTTTCTGCGCTCTCTCTCGTAGTACCTGCCGCTGCCTCTCTTCTTCCGGCGTCAGTTCGCTGCTGAAAGAGCTCTGTGCCCAGCCGCCACCGAAGCGTGGTGCTTCTCTCGGACGAGACTGGTACTCTGTGGGCTCATCCTCTTGGGTTGCCGCAGCAGTTGCCGGCGGCCTTCGAGAGACTCTGCCGGATTGAAGATGCCTACGTTGCGCCTGTAACGGAGCACCGGCCTCGACACCTAAGCGTGTGGCGCAGAATACGCATAAAGTCTGTCCAGATAGACGCTGAGAAGATGTCACTACCGGATGAGAGCTTAGAAGTTTGGAAAGAAGTCTTACACTCAGTAGCCGCTGACTTCGCATGTCCGTGTTTTTGCGCCTCTAGGATACCAGCATACGATAATTTGCCTCTGGGGCTGCTACAAAAAGTTCAAGATACGGCAAATGCCGACGCGGAGTCTTACCACCGATGCTCACCCACGCTAACTTATCATTGGTCACCGATTCCCGAAGCTGCAAGCCCCCAAGCCTTGGGCAAATCTGAGACGTTCGACGGTGAAGTTTATCATGCGGACAAACAATAAGGTACGAAGTTACCTACGAAGTAAGGTACAATGGCAATCATTAAAATCATCTCAAACGGGTGAAGTCATCCATCAACGGATGATGCAGGCTACATGATCTGCTTGAAGCGTGAGGAAGATCACTCCTGGGACAGACACGTTTCGAGAACAATCATTCAAACCTTTGAAAGATTCGAGGCTCGCTTTGGGCGAGCTGCTGGCGTTTACGGTTACACTGCGCTGCCTTCTCGCGTGTGATACTTTTCTGAGAGGTTTGTCAGAAAGATTGAGCTTCGACTTTATATGCGGGGCTATAATAGCCTCCCGTCTCCACGACGTGTGAGGATGATTCGATGTTGCTGAGTAGTAGGGCAACCACCGTGATCGTATATATCTCTTGATGTTTAGTAGGAAAAAGTTTTAGTGAGGTAGCAGACATAGGCAGCCAACTGCTCCCTTCCAGCTCACCGACACGGAGACGCTGCCTGCCTGCCAGAAATGTGATCTCGAGTCTCGACTCAATTCATGCCCGCTATATCGTCAAGTCTATACGCACCGCGCGCACCGCGCAATATGCAACGAATCCCAGCAATCATGCAAATCAGGCTTTTTTCTTTCCCTTGCCCTTCTCCGCACCCGCACCCGCCTTCGCTCCACCGCCACCCATCGCCGCCTCCCTTTTCCTCCTCTCCTTGTCGTCCATCTCATTCACCCGCGTCTTCTCCTGCGCCTCCCGCTCCTCCTTCTCCGCCTTCTTCCTCGCCGCCTCCGTCTCCCTCTTCTCCTTGATGATCGCCAGCCGCGCCAGATCCGCCCTCGCCTCGTCCGTCTTGCCTTCGGCGTGCAGTTTCTGATAGCGTTCCTTGGCCTGTTGCGCTTGGAGGGCTTCGCGCTCACGACGTGACAGTTGGCTTAGTGGCGTTGTTTTCGACGGCTTGGAGGAGGCAGCTGGCTCGGAGGGGTTGATCGGGGCGGCGGAGGCTTGGGAGCGGGATTTGGCGGTGTGATTGGGGTTCGCGGGCGCGTTGTCGGAATCCTCTTCCTCCGAATCCTCCTCGGAGGATGAGGGCAGGTCGCCTGGTGCGGCGGGCTTTTGGGATTTGCGCTTGATGGCCGCTTCCTTTTTAGCTTTCGCGGCGGCGCGGCGTTGTTCGCGGGTTAATTCAGGTTTGTCGGCGCCGTCGTCGGAAGACGATTCCTCCTCGGAGCTCTCCTCTTCTTCGGAGGAGGAGGATTCCGCGTCTTCTTTATCGTGTGGGTCCTGGATGAATAGTTGGCTTTAGCAGGTGTTCTGTAAGATGAAAGAGTGCTGGAAGGAAACAACTAACATCCCACATTCCCGTTGGATTTCCATCGGCGTCCAAGGGACGAAGGTTCTTACTGAACTTCTTGCCGCCTGTGACCACTTGTCAGGATTGGCTTGTCCAAAAGATGCTTCGCTATGCTACCGACCTCCTCTCGTAGGCTTGCTGAACTTTCCACCGCGACCTCTACCTCCTGGCGCCATGCTCGCGAGTTCTCAGCTTTAAGCTTGATTGGAATCGTAGTGTAGCCAGCTGGGAAGGATCTTTCCACCTCACTGAGTGTAGTTGCGGTCACAGCAGTGAGCGTAAGTAACCAAAAGACGGGAATCGTTCTAGAAGAAGTTTGTAGACGTGGTCACAGTGGGGATTTATCGTAAATATCGACTACCTCAAGCGCTACCTTGTGTGTGTTTGTCTACCCCACTGTGAATCGGTCCGTAGAAAGTTGTCCCTATTCATTTACACTATGTAGAGTATATATAGGAAATGATGACTAAGACATAAATAGGGGCACTTAGTAAGAGATGAGTAAGCAATGATATCACATCCTTTTCTACTGCACAGTCACAACAGTCCACTGATGTAAATGCAGAGATTTGCTTGACATTTCATAAAATTTTCATCTGCAGTTCACATTCACATTGTTTTATCTCACTTCACATTGCTATTGTCATTCAAAAGCAGCTAAAAGTGCAAATTATTGTTGTTATAACAATGATGTAAATTATTCACTGTCTACATCATCTGTCTATATCATCAGTTACAATCTCTTAAAAAAAATTCTCTTTTTCTTTCTTTAGTTTTTGATCACACTTCAACTTTTAATCATTACTTCATCAACTTATCAATTTTTTATTTGCTTTATCATCATGTAAGCTTTCATAATATATTTATAATGTATCATTAATATTTTATAAATCATCTCTTAAAATCTGTATTTCACATTGTGTCACTGTCACTTCATTATTAAATGCAGATGACAATAACTTAAACTGAAAGAAGTCTACTTCTAATTACATTTATAAGATTACTGATTATTTCTATCTTAAAAAAAGCTTACAAAACTTTTCTCTTGATATGTTGTTGTCTTAATTTTGATTTAAAGATTAACAATACATAAAATTAATTAAGCATTCTGCTTTTAATGTTACTTTCTTTTCTCTCTTTAATAAATTAACTATTAATCAGCTTAATTTCTTATTGCTTAATGTTCTAATCAATCTGCTATTGAAGAGTTGACTCAGAGTTAAGCTTAAGATGTTGTTAATAATTTAATAGTTAATTCTGTACATTAATATAAATCTGAATTGTTTTTACACTCATTAAACATATTGCAAAGTTACTATCACTTACATTTATAAAGAATGTGAGCTGACTGTTTGTAACAACTGTGTGTATAAAGATAGATCATTTACAATATGCATTTAAGTGTTAAAAGTGAGCACCACACTAATAGCATAGCTATCATGAGTTATATATCTAACACTCCCCCTAACCTGCGATCGGCCCACAACCAACCCACAGGTGTAAAGGGTGCACACAGACAGCAGTTCAAACTTGTGACCTTTGGGCTTACTCTCTCACCATGAACTTGAACCACCAGCAGAGGTGGCCTAGGCACCATTTTATGCAAGAACAACTGCACTAACCTGGGCTCATAACCTGTTAAAAGGTGGCACCACACTAATAGCATAGCTATCATGAGTTATATATCTAACATTAAGTTAAATTTAATGATTGTTATCTTCTCTGCAGTTTATGTACAAACTGTTATTAAGATGCACAGAGTATTTAATGCAGCTTTTATAAATATAAGTTTATATTAATATAATGATTACTTATTGTTCTAAATCATACAAAGTTCAAATTTTCTTTATTTATTGACTCAACAACTTCTTATCATCATTATGTTGTCACTCTGTTCACTGCTCTCATCATCATTATTAGTGATGTTACATTTCTCATTAACTATAATTACTCATCAGCAGAGAATGTTTCAAGTACTGTAAATGAGTTAAAGATGACTGCTGAGATTCTTTGTTGTTGAGTTAAAAGACTTAATATTAATGTATTTATTGCTTTGCTTATATCATTATTTCATTTATATCAGTTATGTTTTTATTCACTGTCATATCATTACAGTAAACAGTAGTTTTGCTTTGAATACAGTTCATATTCAGCTCATGACTTTTTTTTTTAATAGATAGATAGTTAATAAAATTGCTTTACTTCTAATACTATTATCTTCTAATCTACAAGAGTCTTTTTCTTAAGTCTTTTACATAAATTATATAAGCTTATATTTCTTTCACAGATCATCATCAAATCACTGTTAATTATTATTAAAGTTAAGACTTTTTGATCTTTCTTTTTAAATTTACTTCTTGTTTACTTTGACTTCAACTTATTATGTTGTTGTTGCAAATCTTTATTGAATCATTTTTAATCATTCAATTTTTTCTTAATATTATGTAATGTCAAAACTTTCACTCTCTTCTGATTATGTCTCTCTTCTATCATAAGTGTTAAAGTTAAGTCATCAGCATTTCTTTAACTTTTAATAGTTTTCTATAATGCATTCATTACATTATTTACTTTAGTCAAGATCAGTTCAGAAAAAACAATGCTTCAATGTACTTTTAAAATGTTCTGTAATGAAAATACAGATAAATTTATCTGTTCATAATATTTTTATATCTTATAAATTATCTTCTGAGAAAGATCTTTCTCTCTTTTTTATTAAAAGCTTATATAGCTCTTTCTTTTGTCTGCAATCTCATTCAGCCTGAAACATGATTAAAAGTTCTTCATAAAAAGATAATGATAACTTTTCTGTTTAAGAATCTCATTAACTTCAGAACTTAATTACTGCACAGATAGTTTAGCTCATTTCAGACTGCTTTGCAGCTCTGAATTAACTCAAAATCTATTGACATTAAAGATATGTGCTTTTACAAGTTAATTATTATAAATTAAATTTTGTATAACACATCTTATGAGCATTTCTAATGCATAAATTTTTAATGAATGAGTTTTCAATATCTTATAAGACTTAAATCATTTAGCTTTAAACTTTTAAGACTCTTCATTTTATATAAACATTCAGTCTTCTTTCTTTATAATGTTTAACTGCACTGTTTCATTATAAATTGTTTTCAATTCAATAGTCTTTTGTAAAAGAATTTCATTAATAATTATTTAAATTATCTGTACCTGCTCAATTCATTTTAACTAATCTTTAAAATTAATTTCTCTCAGCAATTAAGAATTGTTTAAGTTGTCTAATAATTGTGAATTTATCTTATACAGTAAGTAGAATGAGCTCTGTTTAATTGTATTATGAGCTCAGATTTGAGCTGCAAAAAGTGCTTGTGATAAGTATTCATTTCATAATTGAGTTAATTTACTTATAAAATATTTTGTAAGCATGAAGCTCAACATTTTATTTAGATTTTCTATCTTTTCATTTATACAAGAATAATAAAAAGTCATTGTTCTATGCTGAGTCTCAAGCTTTTTCAAATAGTAAATTACAACATAACTGAGAAAGTTTATACTGTTATTAGATAGTAACTCTCTCAGTAAATTATAATTTGTAAAGATTTTATTATATAGAAAATCTGTAACTATTGTTTTTATTGCATTCAGAACAGCTTTAGTCACAGATCAGTCTGTAACATAGTTAATTGTTATTATAATTTAGTAGTTTTCTTAAAACATTTAAAATAATATGTTTATCATGTTGATTCTTTATCTTTTAAACAGTAATAGATTCTTACAAGCTAAATATGAATGTTCTTTAATCTCTTAATGTTTTCAGAGTTGTTGAGCAACTTAACAGTTAAAATAATGCTTTATAAATAATTTAATATTCTGTAATAGTTTATGTCATCAAGCTTAAAGTTAAATAACTTTTAGCAGTCTTAACACTTTTAAATACTCATATTCAGTGTATATATGTTTCAAAAAGTCTGCACAGTACTAAAACTGTAGAAATGACACTTCATTATTGTCTTACTTTTAAATTAAATACAGATTGTCTGATTTCAAATTATAATGCAGTTAAAATTGATTTGCTACATTGTTTTTGCATATATGCTTGCAAAGCAGTAACTTTTCAGATTCTGTATTATCTTTTAAATATAATATCATCACTTTCTTTCATTTTACATCATCTAGTCTTTACAGAACATTTAAGAACATTTTATTTGCTGAGTCTTTCTTTATAAAATTAAGTTAATAATTAATCAAATCTAATATGACAGTCTGAGCTTCAGATCAATATTGAATGTCAAGATTATACTGTTGAAATTCATTAATTCATTGAGCTAGTCATTTAAATGAGTGTGATGTATTCTTTAAATATTGTAGATCTTCATAATTCATAACAATAATTGTAGTATAATCATTTTCAATATAGTACTGTCAAGTTTAAAGTGCATGCTTAATGATTAATAACTTCTTTTTATAAACAGAATAATTAAGCTCTGCATCTTGTAACTTTTAATCATCATAAGTAATTGAATAACATTTCTCATCTGTTTCATTCTGCATCAAAGCATAGTCAATTGCTTATTTGAAAGTGTTCATTTTGATAGTGAATGATTTGTGTATAGCTACTTAAATAAATATTAATTTAAATATAAATGCATTCTTAAGCTGTTGAAAGACACTGTTACATAATGTGTTTTAAACAATGAGTCAATTCTTTTTTGTACACAACTTAATGTTGTTTTTCTTAAGCAAATTTAATAGTGATGCTGTGATCTATGCAAATTCTTATACAAATCATCAGTAATATAAAGTCAATTCAAGAAACTGCTGTACATAATGTGCTGTCTTTGAGGTAGATTAATTCTTAATGACTAATATCTTAACAGAGACTAATCATAGTGTGTCTTGTTTCATAATATATTTACAAAACTTAAGAATTTTCATCTCAACAGTGCACTTACTAGACTTAACATATAGCTTATGTTTCTTTAAGATACTGAGAACAGTCTGTAAGTGTTTTTAATGATTTGAAATTGAGTTAGAAAAGATTAGTATGTTGTTAAGATATATTAAATAGAATTTGTTAAGTAAGTTCTGTAATATAGAGTTCATCATTAACTGAAATGTCACTGAGACATTGCATAGCTTAAAGAGCATAGTTATGAACTTATATTTACTGTAATAAGTGTTGAAGACAGTTTTTTTCATATTATTTTTAGTTATACAAACTTAATAATAGTCTGAAGTGTTAGATATATAACTCATGATAGCTATGCTATTAGTGTGGTGCCACCTTTTAACAGGTTATGAGCTCAGGTTAGTGTGTGATAACTTGTGTAAAATGGTGCCTAGGCCACCTCTGCTGGTGGTTCAAGTTCATGGTGAGAGAGTAAGTTCAAAAGGTCATGAGTTTGAACTGTCATCTGTGTGCACCCTTTACATCTGTGGGTTGGTTGCAGGCCAATTGCGGGTTAGGGAAAGTGTTAGATATATAACTCATGATAGCTATGCTATTAGTGTGGTGTCACCTTTTAACATGAAGTGAGATTAAGCTTAATTAAATATTAAGCTTTGTCAATTTAATCTAGACATTTCTGAATTCAGAAGAGTGAATATTTATTTTTAACAATAATGTTATTTAATATTCTATAATCAATGCACATTTATCATGTACTCTTCTTCTTTTTAACAAACAGAACTGAGAAGTCTCATGAATTTGCAGACTTATAAATTAAATCTTTATTCAGTAATTTTATTGTCTGTTTAGTCTGTTCATTCAGCTGTAGCTGTGACAGAGAGTAAGCATTTATGTTAATAGACTTAATGTTACTGATGTTAATGCTATGTTTAAACATTCATTTAGATAATAGTTTATCTAATAAAGTCAATTTAAATACAGATTAAAACTCTTTAATAATAACTTATAATCATTCATTCATAATAATTAACAGTTCAGCTTCTGACTTCTCTGAATTTTATTAAATTACTAATAAGTATTTGACAGTTCTGCAATTTTAAAGTGTCTTCATAGCTATGCATTCTCTGATCACATTTAATGTCAATCTGTTTACAACTTATTGTCACTTTTTTAAGAACAGATAATGATGTTTTTATTATTAATCTTAGATTATCATACAGTTTGTAGCTCAATCAATCTGAAAATTAGTGACTTTCAGTCAGATTAATCTCAAAATGAGATTATGTTCTTAAAGATTCACAATTTATGCTTTTAATTATTGTTAAAAACTATTTATCTTGTTAAAAGGTGGCACCACACTAATAGCATAGCTATCATGGGTTATATATCTAACACTTCCCCTAACCTGCGATCGGCCCGCAACTGACCCACAGGTGTAAAGGGTGTGCGCAGATGGTGGTTCAAACTTGTGACCTTTGGGCTTACTCCCTCACCATAGACTTGAACCACCAGCAGAGGTGGCCTAGGCGCTGTTTTATGCAAGAACAACTGCACTAACCTGGGCTCATAACCTGTTAAAAGGTGGCACCACACTAATAGCATAGCTATCATGAGTTATATATCTAACATATCTTAAAATAAAAGATCAGCTTTGCAGTTAATTAAATGATCTGTCTGTTTAACAAGAATATTTTAAGCAGTTTAATTTTATATTAACTGTTAATCAGTATTTGATTGATAACTGTTGAGAAGATATATATTTAATTTATATTTAAATTAATTAATATTTTCACATTTATCTTGTTCAGTCTGTCTCAAATGTGACCTGCAAGAATATATGCATTTAAATTGAGAACATTAAATTAATTAAAGATTATATTTAATAATAAGAATTTCAGATCATTCAGTGTGAATGCTTTACTCAAATCATTATTAAGTTAAATAAAAGCTTCTATCAACTTATTTATAAATACTTTTATATTTATAGATAACTTTAATTTTTCAAATTATTCAAATCAACTTCAATGATCTTTAACTTCTTTTTATCTTTACTTTTATTTTTATTTTTATTTTTACTCTTATCTTTGCTTTTATCTTTACTCTTATCAGTGTTCTTGTTGTCTCAGCAGTCTTTAGCTATATGCAAGAACTTTTTATAATGAAAGTACACTTTATTTTTTTTACATTAGATTCAATAAGTTTTCATATTTAACTTGTTTAATTTAGACATAATTGATCTTTCATAGCTTTGAGACTGATCTCAAGAATTATTTAATGAATTGTTATGATTTAAATTTAAGTCATTAAAGACATTAAAATAATCTTCATTATATATTTTTTAAAGACTTTATTCAATTCAATTAGCTCATTAAATTAACTCATTAAGAGTAGTTGCTTCAGTCTTTAAATACTTTCAAAGTTTAAATTAAATCTTTTGCTTTAAATTCTGAGTGAACTGTCATTTTTGTTTATATTTAACTGATATAAATTGAAGAAGTTGTACAATCTTTATAAACTTTACTTCATATTGTTAAATTAATTTTGTTTGTTTCAGTGCCTCATAACAGCAACATTAATGTTTCATTTTATTAACATTTTCAAAGATCAGTAAAAATGCTAAAAAGAAGTTATTTATATTTTAAGATTTAATATTTAATGAATCTTCTTTAACTTGAAGTCATTCTTCTTTTTAAAGTTATCATACTTTAACAATATCTTTTAAATAACTGACTGTAACAATAATCTTTGCTTCATTGTTCAGAAGTTGATTCATCAACATTTTATAGAATTGAAAATAAGCTTTTATTTTAAGAATTTACATCTCTGCAGCATTCACTTTTTGACTATTCTTATAGATAGATGATGTCTTCATCTTCAGAAAATTCTTAAACATCATTGCAGAAAAAGATATTATTACAATAAATATTTCTTAAGTCTTTAAAGCTGCACTAAATAGAAACATGATCTTAGACATAAAGCTAAAAATTAATTAATTAACATAAAAAATTTTTAATTAAGTCTGAAGAAATGCAATTTAATTTATCATTATTTTGTAATTAACTTAAGAAGTCATTTCTGACACTGCTGACTGATTAATGATAATGAGTTTGTTCATTATTATAGAAATAGAGTTGAGCTTTATATTGAAAGATTATAAATGATGAAAAACATTAATTAATAAGTCAATTTTAATTCAGTTTGAATTGCTGTCAGACATATTACAATATAAGAAAGATAGAACTTTTCTTTATATAATACAATATAAGAATTTATTTCTTTATTCTGTAGTCTCAATGCTGAAGTAGTGATGAGTACTGAAGAGAAAGTAAATATATAGTTTATGCATTACTGCATTAAAACTTTTACAATTAAAATACAAATTAAATCAGCTTAAACTGAAGTCTGAGTTTTAGAGCTGCTTAAAAGTATGTTTTAAATCTTTGATGCTATCAGATGTGAATCAGTCTGTAGAAAGTTGTCTCTATTTGTTTATGCTATGTAGAGTATATATAGGAAATGATGATTAAGACATAAATAGGGGTGCTTAGTAAGAGATGAGTAAGCAATGATATCACACCATCAACAAGGGGTTCACTGATCCCAACCATGCCGCTTGAGGTTAGCGCAATGCCAGACTTTGCACCCATCTTCACGACATTTCAATCTCGAGCCATCTTCCTTCTTCAACATAAAACACCACCCTTCATATTCACTCTGGCTTTTCCCGCTTTGCTCAATGGGTAGTCCTGAGGGGAAAGTGGAGGGGAGAATGATGGAGAGACGTTGAATTACTTCACCTTGGCTTCTTGCGATGTAGTGGAGGCAAAGGAAATTAATACAACGGGACATTCTTGGTGGAAAATTGGCGCAGACGGATACACTTGAAGGCTTCGCACCTTGTGCTGGGGTACATGGTTATTGGCGAGGATTGAAGTCCAAGATCCATGGACGGTGTCTGAGATTCGCCAACCAAAGTGCTTGTGCGAAAGGATCCATATATGAGAATGATTTCATGAAGCTTGAGCAATCTAGCTTGTGGTTCATTTAGGTCCATTGGCTGGTTCGTCTGGGACACATGAGCCAGTCACCTCCACAGGTCAGCGGTCCAGCTATGTTGTCAAGATAGTCAAGTACAGTATCAAGTTTCTGAAGAAAGGCACATTCGAGTTGTACTTTGTGACCGTGCATCATATTGCCCATAGCTTCTAACCCATTGTCATCCACGCGTCACGCTGAACCAAGCATTGTACAGGGCCTAGGCATAGGGTGTCCGACTGGCCATCATCTTGCGCCTACCAGTAGCAGCGGGGTTATGTGCTTTGGCATATTGAAGCCGAAAAGACTAGCGAACCATAGGATGGCATAGACAAAAATAGGTGAGAGGAGTAGCTCGGTGTGGTGGAGGAACGGAAGGGCTGTTCCAGACAAGTGTCAGCGAATGGTATTGCCTCCTTAAATAGCCTGCGGACGTACCGTTATACCCTAGGAAGGAGATGATAGTATAATAGCCAAAAGCCACGAGGTATAGAGAATTTCCGATGAAGAGGGATACCCTAGCATCACGTTAATCCATCGTGGTAGAGTTCAATGGAGGATGTGATTCTACCAATAGTCTCTGGATACTAGGGGTAGTAAGATGAACTGCACGACGTACAGAAATACCCAAACAGGAAAAAAGGCTCGTATTGCAACCTTGACCGACGACGGAGTTAGTTTCTTTGGTCGAAGAAGGATGCCATGTTTCTGGCATCGAGGGTAACGTCATGTACTGGAGGCTCACATCAAAGCAATAGCCAAACTCCAGTTGTTCCGCCCCGCCAACCTGCCCAAACAGTCCTTGCTGCCTCCTTCTTCCGGGTAATCCAGCGATGCCAGGCCCCAGGAGCCTTCCAACAAGAAAGAACGCTGCGGTCGAGACTATGAGGGACCCCACGAGAAAATGTATAAAGACGAAGCTGAGGGCAAGGCGGACGATCGACGCGAAAGAGGGTGAGGTTGCCAATCCCCAGGCGAGGGACGTAAGCAACATGAAGAATGAGAGGAGGTAGGTGAACGATGGATCCGGTCTATGCCATGTATTCTTCGTTTCTGGTTCCTATCAGCTTTCCCTGGTGGAGGAGTCTCCATAGCGAAATGAAGATCTTCTTACGTTTCTAGAGCTATCTATTAGAGGATCCTAGCGTAAGAAGGCATTCTGTCAGCCACTTACGTGGTAGTATATTGACCTGAAGACTTTCTTCGGCGCTATCAGAAGGCTCGTCATCTCCCATATTGCCATCTCGAAATCCATCTGCGGGAACTTGAATAGTCTACTCAATATACAAGTATCAAGTCAGCAAAAGGTCGGCACCCATATTGTGTCCACATAGTCTGTGTTGCATGCTCAAAATATGCTATATGGTTACTAGTCGAATAACGCCTAGCGTATCCACCATGGTTCTGACTATCATCATGATACATACCGCTTGAAGAATCTAGGCATCCGTAAGCCCTCTCCTCTGCTGGTCGACGCGGTACTCCCGAAAGACGACGACCCTCCATGTTGTCGTGGTATAGAAATATGAGGATTCATCGATGCCGGAAATGCTTGAGGGCTGCAGCCTTGGAGTTGAGGAACACACTCAGCCTAGAAGCTCACTGAATGCCGTGGCCCGTGTTCCCGTTGGAGTTGTGGTAACCTCAGGCTTTGTATTACTGATGACGTAAGGTAGTAACAAAAGATACTTGGTCACAATGATTACCTTCTTTCATTGAATAACAAGGTCGAAGCTGAACCTAAGACATAACGTACAAGTGAGGTAGCCGTCCTGTTGTGGTTGTCAAGCTACAACAGGCGCGGAGTTACGTCGGTCCGCTTCCCTTCCCGCATGGTCCCGGTCGTCAGCCCTGCCTAGCGCCTTAATCGCTTACCCCACAATCACTCGAGGACTTTGAGGAGTCAAGGAGGTAGACGAGAGGTAATTCTACCCAAATCGGCTGAAAGTTAAACACACCGTTTGAGGAGGAGGGCTTTTGGCCTCTCCAGTACATTGCCATATCTTCCGTTCATCGACTCTGACGGACTACAACAACACAAGCCGTGTATCCCACCCATAAGGATTCGCAATTTGACCCGATGACCAAGTTCGCTCCGTCTTGGGTGGCTTCCTGTAGTTCGCATGCCATCAGTGACATTATTATAGGTCCTCGGTGCCAACATGGCAGCGTTGACCCTCACCCGTTCCACGTCGTACAACTTGCTCCCTTCATCGACTGGGTCATCCGTCCCTGAATCTTGCCCCGTAGCCTCTCAGTCATATGTCGCAGGCCCCGGAGGAGCCCAAGACCAGTTGATCAGGTGGACATCAGGCACACTGTCGAGGTCCAAGCCGGAGGGCTTTAGGGCTGCTGTGCTTGAAACCGGCTATAGGAGGGAGAGGATGGGGGTAGTCAGAATCACCGGTTTGCGCTTAAGGTCTGTTTGCGCGCGCGTGTATGTTTGCTTACCGTCTGACTTCTTTCTTACTACCACCATCGAGCGAACGATTTTCCTCCTTGGAGAGACCAGTCAAGGCTCGCCTTGAGGTCGTCTGCCTGCTCGAAGTCCGGCGAATCGGACGCGTGTCCCGTTCGAGATCTGCATAAAGGCCTTCCGTTTCTCGTCATTGCCGATGGCGAAGCCCCCATTTTCATATCTGGAGAAGTACGAAGTTGGGTGCGGATGCGGTTGACTTCAGACATTGCCATCGAACCTGTGATTAGCTCGCCTAACAATCTCGAAAAGAAGACAGGATCCTTTTACCCACAACGAAAATAAGGATATATAAAAGTGGGGGCTGCAAGGCATTGAGCATTGAATGCACATTTATTCCATTTCCAATTCTCTCCAGCCCTCAACCGCCATTAACGCAGGCCGCATTGGCAAGAAAATTGACGTGAACGCTGTGACATACTAGATAGATATCCATACTTTACTCTTCACGAAGCAGCTATTGACAGTCAGTACATGCTGGTGTTGAAACGGACAATGTTCTATCAGAAATCATCCGGTCATGGCGACTTCAATATACACAGCCTACTTTACATGAGTACAAACAAGTAATAGCGACCCAAATTTTGTCATTTGATTGACTCCCATTTGGGAGGGCTTGAGGTGTTGAATCTGAGAGACTGAAGGTAGAAGTGAAGATGGGTTGTGATTGGTTTAGAACGAGAGGCTCTTGATAAGCGGGTTGTCGAAAAGCTTGGCTGGCAAATCGCTTGGCTAAGTTACCGAGATGGTTTCGGCGTCACAATGCACCGACCCGCGCTAATGAGCTTCATTCGAGGCAGCGGAGAAATGCCGTCAGGGGTATGTTGTTGTCGATTGGCTTTTGACTCGCGGGTTTGTGTGATGTTGATATGCACGGCAAAAGGAGGTTTTCTCGAAGTAATAATAATAATGGGGCGGTTTTCGTTGATGTTGTTTATTGATAGTCAAATAGTTTGTGTATGGGTAGATCAAGTTACTAACAGTACTCAGTCCCTGGTAGCGAGGTTATGGAAAACTTCCCAATAAAGGTGGTGTTCACTCCCCGTTGAAGGCAGGTTTCAAGACATGCAAACAGGCTAAAGGCCGAGAAGTGCATTAATGTGGCTTTACTTCATACCTTACCTTACTGCTTCTCAATCGTAGACAAGGGATCCGTGCAATCCCTACTCACTTGGATTAGTCACCTTTTGCACCTCGCGGGATAGGAGGACGGTCGATCAACGATCTCCAATTTGCCTGCAACAATAGTCGGTGATTCAGGGCACAATCCTCAGACCATCTCCAGAACAGAACATTTTCATTGCATTCCATCTTCGACTCACCGCCCGACGATGAGAACGATTGGGGCTGTAGTTGGCCAGGAGTATACTACTTACCTTAGTTATATGACATGACTATGGGATCTGGTCCGGTTGAAGGTCGAAGTCGAACGCATCGCGATTATCTTCCTACGCAAACCAGGGTCAACGTTCTAACTGAAAGTCAACTCATGATTGTTGACCACAACTTCCACACCAATTGACCACGAGGGTGACTCGCATTACAGCCTGTGGCTGTTCCCGCCGATACAATGCGGTCCCACGAAAATGTTCCCACCACGCCTTCGAAGCGCGCACCGCCCGTCTCTTTGAACGTCAAGACCGGTTCAGAAACAGATACTACACGTGACAACGGTCTGTCACCCAGGACTCCTCCGTCCAATATCCGCCATGTCGGCAGAAGCAAAGGCGCATCCAAGGCGCTTGATCCTCGGCCAGCCCTTCGCGAGACCTTCTTGGATGATATTACTCCGGTGGACAAAGCAAGGGATGAGGAAACTAGGGACGACCCGGATGAGAAGGATCTGCATGATCTGTCTCTGTCACCGCGACACGTCACGCGCAACTCGGTCGTGGATAATATGCTCCTGTCTTTGGATCAATTTTCGAGTCGCGGTGAGGGCGCGTTGGATAGCGACGAAGGGAGATTCCATTCCACGCTCGATGATGACGACCCATATACGGTCAATCGACGCTACGCTCCGACCAAGTCCGGCCCTCGATATCGCGGTCACAAGTACTCCTCCTCTTACTCGTCCGACTACGATCCCTACGCCGACGACGCATCCAGCCGGTACTCAAGCCACTACTCGCGCGGACGACGGAGCAACAGCAGCTCAAACTTCACGACCGCGTTGCCGAGAATAGACAGTGTTCGGACCGATAAGGAAGGGTTCATTCCGAAAGGCAAACCCTCAGAAGTTCAACGAGCGGCAACGCCCGGCAAGCCAGCCTTCAGGACGCATTCCCGTGGAGGGAGGAAAGGCAGCAAGAGTAGCGGATCATCGAGCCTGGATTTCGGTCAGATGATCGAGAGCAGCGCTTGGCAACGGGCCATCGATCGACGGCCAAACGCCTTCGACCGCGGTTACACTAAAGGAGCAAGCATCGTCCCGCAATCCAAATACTCACCGACCGCAAACATCTCGAACGGACGATCCAGACTTCTGGATGCCGATTTCGAAGCTGCGCCTACGCCAACCGTGCCTGTAGGGCCTCGCAGGACCCGCGCTCCTCCGCCTGCCGTTGTCTTTCCTCCACAACTTCCACACCCCGATCCGCTGTCTCCAGTCTCTGCCGGCACTAGCGTCAAACCTCGGAAAGACTCGTACAGCAGGAAAGGACGATCGGAGATGCCAGCAAGTAAGAGTCTTAGGCGCAGAGCAGATGAAACTAGCTCCGACAGGGGCACGGCATCTATCCTGACTGGGCCCAGTCCAGCGGCGCCGAGTCCGACCGTCAACTACCGCAAACCCAGCGTAACAACTACACATAGCTCCACACCACAAGCTAAAGATCGGCCAGGCTTCTTCAGAAGAGTCTTTGGCTCGTCGAAGAGCATGACCTCGACGCAGAATGACATTCATCCACCACAGCTGCCCCCTATGACTCTCCCGTCTTTCGAAGGCCGTGACCTCTTCGAGAGCCAAGGAAGTCACGGACAGCCCCACAATTTCCACGCAAAGCTCTCGAAACCACCTCCAACAAGAGACCCACCAGCAGTACCGCCAAAGGACACTACGCCACAACCACTGAACAAGAAACCATCGCTGTTCTTTCGTAGGCGCAAGAAGTCTGTGTCAGGTATCGAATCACCGGCAGTAGTTCCATTGCAGATGCACGCTAAAGCAAGGGACGCGAACGCAAACACGCCGGGTGATCGAAGCCCTGTGAGCAGTTTGCGTAAGGTGATGAATCCGTATCTTCATAGTCCTGTCTCATCTCCCCAGGAGTTCCATGATAGTATCGAACAGCAAGACTTGAGCCCAGACGAGTTGGTGAAAGATTATGACCCCCCCACTGATGCTCGAAAAGCGCCTACCTCGACGGACTCTCATATGTTCCGGACGCAAGACGGAGATGACAAGGTCCTCGTATCTTCAGGTCACGATGTCGCTTCGGTTGTGTTAGACAACCCTAAGATTAGCGGCGAAGCTAATCCTGACGCCGTTAGAAGAGATGATCAGGACAATTCTTTCCTGCAGGACAGCAGTGACAATGACGGGAGGAGCAGCAAAATCAGTCCCTATGGCAGAAGTCCAGTACTGAGGTATCAGATGGAAAATCGAAGGCCAGACACAACCGATAACGTGCCTACTTCTGCCCGCAACGCTCATGCCGAGCATCAACATCCACAGACGCGTGAGCACGTGACGGTGACCACAGTCGAAGCGTTGGCGGCGACGGCGAGGGAGGCACCGAACCCAGATCTCCCACAAACAACAAAGTCTCTGCGGCGTAACCTAAGCCCCCAGGCGGCAGCAAACGCGTTGGATGATGACGAATGGGTAGTTACGCCTTCTAGACCAAAGGACGATGGAGCGTCTCCCGGAAATTCGTCTCGCAGGTCCAGCCGAGTATGGATACGACCTACGACTTCAGAAGAACAATTGAAAGGGTCGAGCAAATTGTCGCCTCCACTAGGTGCGACGCAAGACCCTGCGAGGGCTTCCGGATCAACAATCAGCGACTATACATCGGCCAAGAGCTTGTCGGTCGTACAAACAGTGGGCAAGGATGGTATTAGTGATGTGCCTGAGCAAGGGGCCAACAAGGACATCCCGACCGAAGAAATCGACCCAAGCGTAGAATGTCGCGCGCAGGCTAGGAAGGTTTACGAAGGCGATGAAGAGTTTGTGAGCAAGGCTGGAGCGGCAGCTTGGCTGGGAGAGTCAAGCCCTGAACGCGTCCTGGTTAGGAAAGCATACATGGAATGCTTTGACTGGACGGACTTTAACATACTAAGCGCGTTGAGAGGGTTCTGTGGAAAGCTCATATTGAAGGGCGAGACTCAGCAAGTTGATAGGATCCTTGACGCTTTCTCAACTAGATGGTGTGAATGCAATCCCAATCACGGCTTTAAAGCTACCGGTATGTCACTAATACCCCAATCAAGGGACCTTACTCTGACCCGCCTTCCAGATGTCGTTCATACCATCTGCTACTCCATCATCCTGCTTAACACAGATTTACACTTGGCGGAGATTGAGCAGAAGATGACCCGCGGGCAGTTTATCAGAAATACCATGCCGACCATCCGGCGCGTAGCTGCCGACGCCGCACCTGATGGCTTCGACACTGTACGCGCGTCTAGAGTACCACTACGACCTCAAGTGCCATGGTCAGAGCCCGCATCACCTACGGCTCCAACTCCTTCATCTCCCCTCGAAGCCCCTGAAAGCATTTCGACCCCCGACGCCAAAAGACCTACCAATACACTTTTGACCAGACCTTCAGACCGTTCAGAGCATGATACCCCGCGGAGCCAGAGCCTCACGCCACTGGACCATGGTACGCCGTATGAAGATTGTGGACCGCTTGTCAAGGCACCGTTCCCCGGCAAGATTAGCATGTGGGAGATTCAGGTCGAAATTGTACTCAAAGACTTCTTCAACTCTATCCGACTGCAACCACTTCCATTGCATGGGCGACCCAACGAGCCTATACCGGATCAGCCAATGCCAACGAATACACTCTCAGCTCTCACCGGTACTTTACTACGGCGTACGCCGAGTAGTCTGAGCAAAGCTGCGTCAGAGACGTTGGGTTCACGGGGTAGGGTTCTTGAAGGCCGCCTCGGCACCGGACGGTGGACGTCAAAGACCAGGTCCAGACCTCGTCTGTTCCCTGCATCAAGCGTAGCGTCCACCCGGGCTAGCTTCGATGATGATTCGTCTATCTGGAGCCCTTCAATCTCAAGTACTTGGAGCAAGCATTCTTTTACCAAAACACAGACGTCCATGTCCGTCAACTCCTTAGCCTCCGACTATCCTCAAGCGGACTATCAGCAATCGATCGGATTCGCCAACGCCCTCAGCCAAGCCATTATCCGCGAGGAAGCGGCCGGGAGCGCCTTAGCCGATGAGCCTGTCCGCGTAGCACCTCTGCTTGAAGACGAAACGCTTGAGCTAGCAGGTGCACCTTGGGCGAAAGAAGGGATATTGAAGCATAAGCACCACTTAGAAGTGGTCGACAAGAGGGCTAAGGATCGAAACTGGAACGAATGTTTCGCTGTGATCGAAAAGGGTTGGATGCGCCTCTTCTCGTTCAACATGAACGCTAAAACCATGCGACTAAAAACCAAAAATCAGCGAGCTCCTGGCGGTGTTGTGGGAGGTGGCAATTGGAGTGAGAACGCAGAAGCTCTTGGGACGTTCATGCTCAGGCAGACGATCGCCAGCGCGCTTCCACCACCAGGGTACTCGAAAGCTCGACCGCACGTATGGGCTTTGAGCCTACCGAGTGGTGCAGTCCATCTCTTTCAAGTTGGCACGCCCGAAATCGTCAAAGAATTCGTCACCACCGCGAATTACTGGAGCGCGAGACTGTCCAAAGAACCTCTCGTCGGCGGTGTAAGTAACATCGAGCACGGCTGGAGTGACGCCGTTATCAACACCGCGCTCGTGCACACCGACGGCATGCCACCCGCTACCATGGGCCACAGCCGCCGCCCCAGTCTCCACGGTTCGATACGAGGCTCCCTTGACCAAGGCAGCGTCCGGCCGAAATTACCCGGCGACAAAGTCACCATCAGCGACTGGAACCCACCGCCGCAGAGTATGGTCGCCAGCGCACTGATGGAAGTCGACCAACTCAGGGCGTTGACGACGTATGTGAACAACATCGAGGACGAGCTGCAAAAGCACAACGAACTGCGAAGCCCCATGCTATTAGCCGTAAGTTTAACTTCCTAAGACCCTACCCTGGAAATGAACTCGCACTGACGATGATCCGCGCTCAAAGTTCTCCTCCCGCCACCCCAACTCCGCCCGCGCAATGAGCAACTGGGAACGTAAATCCTCCTATCTCCTCCGCGAAATCGTCAAGTTCAGGACCTATATCGACTGTCTGAACGCGGCCCAGGCGCAGAAGGAGAAACTTTATGCTTCCCGCAGCGGTCCTCCTGAGCCGGATTCAATGGCCAAGAGCGAAGAGGCCTAGGGGAAAGGGGCATGCGAAACGGCAGCAGGAGAGAAGGCTGCGACCTGACTTATGAACATATCCAGAACTGCAGTGCTGGCCAAGGGCCTATAATCGACTCATACTCTACCCTTTTCTTGATTCCTGTACATATTCACGACATCACGCTAAACTTCTATATGGCATTGCTGTTTTGGGATCGGAGCCTTTCTTGCGACTTTGTCTTGGTTCAGCCATTTGCCTCTCTACCATTCGTCTTTCTGTCTTCCAGACCGTCCAACTTGCTTCTTCTGCGGGCTAGCGTATGACTTTTCATTGGGACGAAAGGGTTACATTTTGGTAGGGCAAAGGGGCTTCAGTTTGTACCGTATCACAGGTTCACGCAGATGCGCCTACTCTACTCACAACAATGAGGCATGAAACCTTGAGTAGTTCGAGGTTCATCATTAAAGTACAAAGTATCCTCGTGACCTACTGGTCTCATTAATGAATATGAGAATACCTTACTAGAGCCTCTTCAAGATAGTGTGATTGGCATCTCTTAAGTATCTGACGTCTTCGTATCTACTGTACTTGCAACGCTCCATGTAACCACACATAAAGCCCCTAGACTAAGGTAATTGTGACGGTCAGACCGGGACCTTGCCAAAGCACGACCACAGCATTAATGGTACACCCATGGATCATAGAGTCCATCAGAGCCTTTTGCCCGCGATCATGTCAATTATCTCGCCGTTGCCTTCGAGAGGGCCACGGAGGACATGCCACTAGGTCCCAGCTGCAGTTTCGACGCTCTTTACTACACAGTCAAAGCGGACCAGTCACTAGAGCCTCGACGTCCGAGATCGTACCATTACGGAAGCAATTGAAAGATGAGGCGAAGAAAAAACGAGCTGCTAGAGGTTTCGAACCTAGAAGGAAGAAAGGAACGAACGAAGAGCCTAGGCTGGAGAAATGGGAGTTGACTGTGGGCATCGAGATCCACGCACAATTGAATACGGAGAGAAAGCTCTTTTCGAGTGGGTAGGTCCAGGAAATTAGAGGCAGAAGCAAGGTTGACCGTTCTCAGGTGCCGCAGCATCTGTCAATGACTTTCCGAACTCCCATGTGGCTCTTTTCGATGTTGCTTTTCCTGGCACACAGCCGGTAGGGTTCTCGCTCATCATCTTCTGAGACTATTGGCATTGAACGCTGACATTTCCTTAGAAGTTTCAGAGGGCAGCGCTGATACCAGCATTACGGGCTGCGACTGCGTTACAGTGCAGTATACAACGAAGTAGCCGTTTCGATAGGAAACACTACTTCTATCAGGATCAGCCTGCGGGCTATCAGATCACACAATACTACGGTACATGCCAGAGACTTCGAGCCGGTAGGATTGAGGCACTGACAAGGGTCAGAACCGTTTGCCAAAGATGGCACCATCACACTATATGCACACGACGGCATCGCGCCAGAGGATGGCGATTCGATCACGATCGGAATCAAGCAGATCCAGATGGAGCAGGACACCGCGAAGTCGTTACTACAACCCCACGAAACCCACCTGCTCGACTTCAACCGTGTCGGGCATCCTCTGATCGAGATTATTACATTACCACATATACACCATGCGCAGACTGCCGCAGCTTGTGTGAGGAAGGTGCAAGGGATATTGCAAGCCGTCAATGCCGTCACTGTCGGTATGGAGATGGGTGGACTCAGAGCCGATGTCAACGTCTCTGTCCGGCGGAAAGGACGGGCAGGTCAAGATGATAGTACCCATGAGTATTACGGAGTGAAAGACTTGGGTCAAAGGACGGAAATCAAGAATCTGAGTAGCTTCAAGGCAGTTCAGGATGCGATCATCGCGGAACGGAACCGGCAGATTGATGTACTCGAGCGTGGGGGTATAATCGAAGGGGAGACGAGGGGTTGGGCGTTGGGAAGTACGGAGACGACGAGACTGAGAGGAAAGGAAGGCGAGGTTGACTACAGGTACATGCCGGATCCTGACCTCGGGCCGGTTGTTATTGGCAAAGTAGGTCGCTGTTGCCCTGAGGAGCTCTTTCGGCGTTGACTGGAATGAACAGGATGTGCTTGACCATATACTTCGCACCATGCCGGTGGTTCCTGATCAAACGCTGGAAATGCTTACTACGGCACCCTACTATCTTACACCAAAGGACGCGAAGACAATCATATCTTTAGATGACGGTTCCCATGTGGATTACTACTGTGATGCCATTGACGACGTGCGGAGACGCATGATGCCTACGGAAAGCTCAAATATCACTAAGGCTTCGGCGATCGCCATTGGGAAGACTACGGGAAACTGGTAAGATGATGATGTTGGTCCGGTCTTGTGTGCTCTGACTGGAGTTCTAGGGTGTTGCACGAGCTTGGCGGCCTCTTCACAACGTCAGGACAGGCGTGGAACGAGAGCACCGTACCGGTCGACCAGCTTGCCCTTCTGCTGGCGCATCTTTTGCAGAAGAAAATCACCGGTCGGACCGCGAAACAGTTGCTAAATCTGAAGTTCGAGGGTGATGAACGAAATGTAGATGACATTGTTGAGGAGGAAGGCTTGTGGTTGGTACCGATGCAGAAGGAAGAATACATCGCTCTGGCGCAACGCTTGCTCGACGACAACGACGACATCGTCCAGCATATCAAGAAAAAAGGGCGTATGGGGGCCCTTCAATGGTTCGTAGGGCGGATGATGAGAGAGGGAGAGGAGGGCAGAGTCGAAGCTGAAAAGGCCGAGGCGGCGTTGAAAAAGATTCTCGGCATTGCAAATAATGACAACAACAGGTGACACTAGGCGCGAGAGGAACTAGAAAATACAAGTCTCTACTTTTGAGAATTCTCATCCAACCAGTTGATTGATTTGTGATATGTGTGGGGCCTTTCGGAGACCAGACTCGTCATCTTTGTGCCGCCCTCTCTACGACCTTCACTTAGGGGTCTTGTCCGTGTTGCACCTGTACTTAGGGGTAAGGCCTGGAAAATGATTGTTCCCTAAGTGCAGGTTCAGGCGAGGGTTACGCGAGATTCCACGCCTAGAGGAACCTTAAATGATGCAGCTTACGAGCATTATCACCGAACGTGCTGGGAACGGCATGTCCAGCGGGTTGCGAGCCTGAATATATAAAGAGTCTTGGATCTGTCTCCTGACTGTTTGCTTTTCGTCTGTTACTGCTGACTTTTCGTGTACACAAGCGTCGCTTCTTTTCAGAATTTTAGTAGGACAGAATCAATCCAAGACATTCCTACTCAGCCCTGTCCTTGCCTAACAGCTGCGACCACGCCACATCTAACTGGCATCTCTAACTTCTATAATATCCCGATCTTTTTCAAGCAGTCCACCAAGATGACCTCGCCGCCGACCATCCAACCGAAGTTCCTGTCGCGAGGCGACGAGCTCGCCGTCGTCGCTGTAGGATTCTCCGGCGGCCAAGTACGTTCTCTTCCCCTCCCGTGCAGCTCCCTGCCTTTCATCGGAGCTCACGAGACCTCAGTGCAAACCCGGAGTCGACGCCGCACCCTCGGCGCTCATCTCCTCCGGCCTCTTGGCCCAACTCACCGACGACCTAGGCTACACTCTACACCACGACAACACCGTCCACTCCTACGCGTCCATCATCCCCGAAGCCGACCCCGACTACCGCAACATGAAGCGTGCGCGCGCCGTCAGCGCCGTGACGCGCCAGCTCAGCCAGCAGGTCTACGAGCACGCCAAGGAGGGGCGATGCGTCCTCACCCTCGGCGGCGACCACAGCATCGCCATCGGCACGATCGCGGGCACGGCGCGGGCCATCCGAGAACGGCTCGGTGGGAGGGAGATGGCTGTCATTTGGGTGGATGCGCACGCCGATATCAACACGCCGGAGACGAGCGATAGCGGGAATATCCATGGGATGCCGGTGGCTTTCCTGACGGGGCTGGCGAAGGAGGAGAGGGATGATGTTTTTGGGTGGTTGGAGGCTGATCAGATGATTAGCGTGAAGAAGTTGGTTTATATCGGGCTAAGGGATGTCGAGAGGGGGGAGAAGAGGATTCTGAGGGAGAATGGGATCAAGGCGTTCAGTATGCATGATATCGATAAGTGTGTCCACTCTCTCCCCGGGGCGTGCTTGTGCGAACTCTGATGGGTATGTTTTCTCGAGGTATGGCATCGGTCGGGTGATGGAAATGGCACTCGGCCACATCGGCAACGACACGCCCATTCATCTTTCCTTCGACGTCGATGCGTTGGACCCGCAGTGGGCGCCCAGCACCGGCACTCCCGTCAGAGGTGGGCTCACCTTGAGAGAGGGCGACTTTATCGCCGAATGCGTCCACGAGACCGGCAGCCTTGTCGCCATGGATCTGGTAGAGGTCAATCCGGCCCTGGATGCCCAGGGTGCCAGCGAGACTATCCGCGCTGGCTGCTCGTTGGTGCGGTGTGCCTTGGGTGACACCCTTCTCTGACTGTTCGAACTTTCTATCTTACGAATGATGTTGCCACGAATAAGCTTAGCTTACTCTCACACCGCTTCTGGAAAGGTTCTTTGCTTATTCATGTACCGTATGGCCAAGGGTATCTTTAGTGTGGCTATCTGAGTTCACTGGCGGTTGACTTGTGTCGGTACTTCTCCACATGGCCGATTAAGTTGTTCCCGGGTGGAACCTCTGGACACCGGTAAACAACCCCAATTTCTGACGAAAACAATTGTGCGTTCTAAAATAAACCTGATCGAACTCCTGCAAAAGCTGCCTCATTTCACGGTGTCTCTGATATATTCCTTATGTCTAACTTTCAGCGGCTCCCTATCCCAACGATCGAATTCGTTGCTCGAACAATATGCGCTCGACCGCCCACGGCTCCTACAACACTACGACGATTATGGCGCAGAGAAATTGGTACTGTCGCACTTGACGCCAGTAAAGGCGACCGTGAGCGTGTCGTTATCCTTGGATCTGGCTGGGCCGGTACATTTTCCTCAACATCCTTGCCCGCCAAAAGCTCAATTGACCGTGCCATGCGCAATATTAGGGTTTGGGCTGTCCCGAAGGCTCGATGCGAAGAAGTACCAAGTCTTGGTCGTATCACCCCGATCGTACTTCGTCTTCACTCCTCTGCTGAACTCGACCGCAGTCGGCACGCTCGAATTCCGCACCGCGCTCGAACCGATCCGCAGGAAACGCTCTCGGGTAGATTACTTTCAGGCTTGGGCGAAGGAGGTCGACTTTGCAAGCAAGACGGTCAGGTTGGAGGGAAGCCTGATAGAGCCAACAGTTACCAATTCGAATGCCGGGAGCACACGCTCGGATCGCAACGCAAGAGGGGAGGAAGCCAAACTGTTGGAGAAGACTGACAGGCATAAGGGAAAGGTCTTCGACGTCCAGTACGACAAGCTCGTCGTGGCGGTGGGATGCTACAGCCAGACGTTCGACACCAAGGGCGTCAAGGAGCATGCGTTCTTTATGAAGAACGTTGCGGACGCTCGGAAGATCCGGAAGCGAGTGCTGGAGTGCTTCGAGATCGCCTTGCTGCCCGTCACGTCTGATGCGATCAGGAAGCACCTACTCCACTTCGCCGTCGTGGGTGGCGGGCCGACGGGGATGGAGTTCGCTGCCGAACTGTCGGATCTGCTACACGATGACCTCCTCAAGATCTACCCGGAGTTGAAGCAGCTCGTCAAGATCTCCGTCTACGATATCGCTCCGAGAGTCCTGCCCATGTTCGATGAGAGTTTGGCCAAATATGCCATGTCGGTGTATAAGCGCGAGGGCATCGACATCAAGACGTCGCATCACGTGAAAGAGCTGAGGCTAGGCCTGCCGGACGACGATGTAGGGCGGACAAACGTCTGGGACTCGCAGGGCTGTTATACACTCCGGACGGAGGAGGAGGGAGAGGTCGGCGTGGCCATGTGCGTGTGGAGTACGGGCAACATGTTGAACCCGTTCGTGCGGAGCGCCGCCAACGAGAGTCGTCCATATCCCCAAAACTCTGCCTTTGAGACCGGAGAGACGGCCTCACACAGGCCCGAAGATCTGCGATGGACCATCAAAACCGACGACAAAAGCGGCGCCATCGTCGTGGACGACCGTCTCCGCGTGCAGCTGGAAGCCAAGCACGCCGCAGGCAGCCGGCGCCCGGACGCAACAGGCGGACTGAAAGACGTCTTCGCCCTCGGCGACAACGCCGTGATCGAGAACGTCGTCCTCCCCGCCACGGCGCAGACGGCCAACCAGCAAGCGCTGTGGCTGGCGAAGCGGCTCAACAAGGGCGATCTCGAGTCGCGCACCTTCTCGTTCAAGGACATGGGCATCATGACGTATTTGGGTAGTGCGAAAGGGTTGGTGCAGACGCCGGGGACCAGCATTAGTGGGATTAGCGGGAGGGCGGCCTGGTTGATTTGGAGAGGGGCGTATTTGACGTTATCTGTCAGCTGGCGGAATAAGGCTTTGATTCCCATCTATTGGTACGTTGTCCGTTGTGGCGTGCGGGTACTCGCTTGGGTGGTTGTGCTGATGGCTCGTGTGCAGGTTCTTGAATTGGGCTTTTGGGAGGGATATTTCGAGGTTTTAGGATGGAGTCTTTGCAGATTAGAAGTCATCGGTCAAGCGGTCTTTGATGTATGACACGGACGGTGTCACCATCAACTTTGTATTGCTACCTAAGATCATTAACGGGTTGCATCCTTTCTCATGCCATGTGGTAAGATCGCCAGAAGACCTTTGGCTTCGGCACTCCTGATGTAGAATATTCTGGACGAAGTATTTCATGACTTTTGATCTCCACTTGCGATAGACCTATATAGTCCATCCTCTTAATAATGGAGGTCAAGCGAACATTCTGATTGCTGTTACCAGGTATCAACGATGACAAGGTATCAACATCGACAAAAGCCACCAACTCGGCGGCTAATTACCTACAGTACATACAGCAATTCCTAGAATGTTGGCTCCTCGGTTCGCTCAGAACTTTTTGCAACTTTTTTTTGAAAATCACACTCAAATTCAGTGTTTTGATGTTAAAATCACAATAAACAAATAGTTTGCATAAAACTGAATAGACAGTATAACTATATATTATTATTATTTGTTCTATTAACTCCCTATTCAGTCCCTATCTAGGTCTATGAGGGCGAAGCGCCTTTGCAAAGGAAAAACCCAAATGGAAAACCTTAGTCCCGCCCCGCAGGCGCTCCGCCGGCGTGGCACTGGCGTGTTGCCGTTGCCTCCCAGGTGCGTCGATGGCCTATAAGCTGTCTGCCTCTTGAACATTTGCTTCCGCTGATCAGCGGGTGATCTCTCTTGGTTCCTTGAACCCCCTGGTTCATTGAACCTAGTCT
>JAABUY010001015.1_pt1 | contig 40931 bp, 43 predicted proteins | sample 5560271 | NCBI WGS metagenome assembly JAABUY01 (sample SAMN10711886, study PRJNA513374) | rock metagenome | isolation source: Antarctica rocks | place: Antarctica: Victoria Land, University Valley
ATTTATAGAAATAAGTGTTTAGTTGTGATTTTAACATCAAAATGCTGTTGTTTGAGCTTGATTTTGAAGAAGTTTCAAAAAAAAAGTTGCGTGAGTGCTGGAGCCAACTTTGTAGGATCCGCTGTACGCTAGTAACCACCGGAGCTCCTTCGACCTGGAGCTGTAACGAATTATTATACCAACACGGCGCATTCAACCAGTCTCGAAAATGTCTTTCCTATTCGGCGGTAAACCTCAACTCTCATCGGCGGAAAAGATAGCGGCGGCAGAAACAGAGATAGACATGGTGTCCGATATGTTCAACCGGTACATACCTAGAACTGCTGCATCACCGCAAGAAGAGGAAGTAGGTGGCTAACAGGCTCATTCGATAGGCTCACTCAATCTTGCACAAAGAAATGTATCCCACCCGAATACCGCGAAGGCGACTTGAACAAGGGCGAGTCCGTCTGCCTTGATCGGTGCGTGGGGAAGTTCTTTGAGGTGAATATGAAAGTCAGCGAGAAGATGCAGGGCGAAGCTGCGGGTAGACAAGGTGCCGGTGGGGGGATGGGTTTTGGAATGTGAGGGATTGGTTCAGTGAGGCTTGTCGATGGGTGGGGCTGTTCTTTCGATACACCGCTTGGGTCTGATCCAGGTAGCTCGAGAGCTTGTGGGAAGGTCGGCAGTCACGCCACTCAATTCCAGCAAAAAATCATATAAACGGCGTTTTCATTTTAGGGAACATATTGTCAAAGATGCTAAAAAGGCTGTCATTGAGGGGCATCACTCGCGACGCAGTTACCTTGTATAAAAGGGCTGTGCGGATATACCCAGCGCCAGCAATGAACCTGACACCCCTTCTATGCTTGCTCTTGTAGGACTCCATGACACCTTCCGACGAGAGCGAGTAATCGTTCAATGCAACTCAAACGCCACTGAGCAGGCAGAATCTAAGCGCGAATACGAGCTCCGGTGAAAAAGCGAAGCAACCACGAGAACGAAGACTCCCGAGACACATGGTCGGCTTGTAGCTCTTGCGTCCTTGCCTCCACATCCGACACAAGCTGTTCAAATGTGTCTACACCATCCTCAACCTCCTCCACCTTCGACTGCAGAGCGTTAAGTTCATACTCAAGCTTCGCGGCCGATAGCTCGACGTCCGTTACGGCCTCACGCAGAGACATTTTTTCCCTTGCCAGCAGTTCATCTGTCCTGTGACCGAGAGCCTCGAACTCGCTCCTCCTTTGAGTGTAGATTGAAGTTAGTTCTCCCTGGTCCCTGGACCCTTGCCGATCTAACGCTTCCACTTCATCGATTTTGTTCACAGACCAAGTGCCGATTTGGTCCTGTAGCTGGAGGATTCTGGTTCGCATTATCTTCGCATCCTCTGCCAAGGCTTCTGCCAACAAATGTAGGTTGGAAAGATTGAGCTCCACCATTTTGGTATCAGTTCCATTCCAGCCGATATCCTCCCAGCAAAGCACTGCATCTTCGACGGTGCTGAAAGAGAGATGCCGAGGCCACCATGAATCGCTCCGGGCCTCGGAGGATGGAGCCGAGAAACTTTGAGTTCGCTGCAACAACGAGCCTACTCCGTTACCGGTCCAGTCTCTTTCTGGTAGTATATCCTCATAATCGCTATCACGGTAAATTGAACCAGCTATCGAATGTTCTGCCGTGTCAACTTGCTGTATGCTTCCTCTTCTGTCCCAGGCTCCCGCTTGATCGCTGTCCGCTTCATATTGATGCGGAGATTCCTCAATGGGCACAGCATATGTTTTGGACTTTGCGAACAAGCTCACTTGATCGGTGCCTGTGGACTTCAAGCTCACTACATCTTCTGTATCTTTCGCCTCCTCAGGTGTAGTAGCCTGTGAACTTGAAGGAGGCTGTTCCCCAGGAGCGCCAGCGGATTCGTCAATAGGCACCGGAGCAGAAGGTGCCGCTGATTTGATTGAAGCCGATTTTGGATCACTGTTATTAAACCCGTCCTTGTTCGGGTGGCTGGTGTGCTCATGTATATTATTGGCTTCCTTGGATTGTCTGTAATGATGACCACGAAGCCCCGAAATAGCGACGGCATCCTTGATCTTACCGCGAGCATCGTTCATCTTGCCCGTAACGCTCTTAAAGACGTTCTTTCTGGATTGCTGATCGTTGTCTGCGGTATCAGGATTCGCTTGTGACAGGTTAGCTGATCGGAGGTAGGTGTTATTTATATGGCGTCGTCTGCTGTTACCCTCGTCGGCCACCGAATCTCTCTTCTTTGATGACCACATGTATCCACCTTGTTCATCGTTGCCGAAAATCTTGCCATCATCGCCACCGAGATTGCTGTACACGTCGTTCCCAAGAGTCTTCAATGGCTTGCCAAACCATAGCCATTTAGATCTCTCGCCATGTACCAGTTCTATGAATCTCTCGAGGTCCATGGTCTCTACCTCTCCTATGGCAGCCTTCTCCCGGGAGCCAACCATGCCCATTACCATCTCCCCACCCTTCCCACTCAGCTCGGCGACAGTCGACTTGACAGCTCTGGGGACGTTCCAGCCTTCACTGCTAGCCGCCTTTGCCGTTACCTTATGCAATTTGTCCAAGGTCTGGCGGTCCAGTCTCCGAGTCCGCTCAATCTTTTGCGATTTCTGGAAGTATGCTATTCCACGTTTCAAACTTATGATGTCAAACGCATCCTTAGCAACTGGAGCACCGTAGGCATTGAGACGGTTTCTCGCGCCCACCAACATGCCAAGCAACGCCGCGACGGTTGTTGGGCCTAAGATACCATCACTGGGCTCAATGTTATAGAAGTCGGTACCTAGCTCAGTCCACCAGTCATTGATGGCTCCTTCAGTGACATCGCAGAGGAGACCGTCGGCATATTCAGGAGCAAGTTTCGCGAACAGCATAAGCGCAACTTGACAGAGCTTCACAAGCTCAACGACCGCAACAGGAAGTGGTATCCGGTCACTGGTGCGGTATAGTAGCTGGAACTTAGCCTGCGTAGCTCCTGTGGGCGGTGACAGGTTGAGACCTGCCCGACCAGAGCATCCAAGCCGCTTCAAATTCTCGTTCACAATAAAAGCTTCTCGGTGATTCCGCACATCGCCATCAGGGACTGCAATCACGGTCAAGGCGGAAGGAAAACCGCTTAGGTTAGTGACCATCAACGTGCCCAACTTCGTGTCTTTCCTCCGCGCGTGAAACTGCGTAACCGCTTTGAAGTAAACTCTCAGCCTGGGCGACCACGCGCTTTCGTCCGTGGGTACGCTCAAAACGCCAACTAAGACCGAATGTGAAGGGTCCCCTGTATAGGTGGTGATGACGAAAGTGGGATGTACACGGGAACAAGCCCATTGCTCAACGATATAGAGCTCATAACCCTCCAGTCGACCTCGACGCTCGAGAACAGTACTCAAGGGATCTTCTTCAAGGTACCTTTGTTGACATTATTAAGGCAAGAATGGGGCGGGAAGTTGCCCTGTGACGTACCTGAAAGCCACAGGATCCGTGAACACAAAGCGCTGGTGTGCTGGTTGCATAGAGGCATGCTTTAACGCGGGTGACGGGAATCCTTCATTTGAAGAAGGGGTTGACGAAGTCTTAGCCTCGAACCCAGCCGGAGATCGATCTACGCTCTGCATATCCTCAGTCTGGGTGGCCGGTATCGCGGTTCTATCTTCGCCGTGAGGATCATTGACATTCATTTTCCTCCTCCTTTGTCAACCCAACCCCTGTGCGCAAATCGTGGAAGTTCCTTTCTATCGACGGACGATGGCCAGGAGCACCGGTCGGTGTAGCCGCTGCTGAATCCAGATTTGAGTCCCCGCTGGCTCTAAACAATTGCCCGAGCAGCAGCGGCACGAGTTCCACGACCAGAGACAAGACCATGTCAAACATGACGTAGACCTAGTTACTTTGAAAGCCTCTTCTCGATACACACACAAGACTGTAGATACGGAGTACAGTAGGTAGTTGTAGTGAATGTGTACCCTAGTACATCTCACTTCGGCTTGTTCCGTTGTCTTCCTACCCCACGGCTACATCATTGGAAGCTCATGACAAGGTGTAGAGGATGCCACTCTCACATGATATAGCCATCATTCGTGTCCGTTTCTGGACCAGGAGTACTCGGTCTTCTATCGTCGAACGACGCATCTACGCATCAAGGCAACCCACGATCGCATCCTTCCCGCAGACTCTGGGTCCACCATGGATCTGCTCCTGGAGGAGCATGAGCGTCTAGTAACAAAAGCAAACCTTGGACGGAGTGTTGAGGATGTTCAGAAGACTATTGACCTTTTGAGCAAAGCCAGAGAATCAATAACAACAAGTAAGTAGTCCATACCTCGACCCCCATACTGAATCGCATGCTGTGTTGGCACTCCTGCTCCTTCACAAGTGGAGCTTGAAAACTTCATGGTACTCATATCTCACTCTTCTAGATCCGGGCTCTGCATCGATTATTCTCGCAAAACTTCAAAATCCGGTCAAGCAGTCATTTGAGGCTACGGGGGGCGGCATACAAAAGGTCCACTCGGCCCTGGCGAAGTATGAAAAAGCTTTGGATAAGGTCAGATTGACAGCTTGCAGCTCTCGAGCTCCCGGCTGACGTTCTACACTCACGTAGAAATTCAAGGACAAGCTTCTACCAACAACGGAATATGACGCGCTATCGTCCCATCCAGCGCTGATCAATCGGGCGATCGCTATGCATTTCCTCCGTGAAGGACAGTTCTCCGTCGCGTCGACTTTCCTCACGGAAGCAACAGCTCATCCTCCGAACGCCGGGCCAACGCAAGGCTCGCCAAACCCATATGATACGCTGGAGCAAGACCTAGGTATCGACTCGCTTCGATCGGAGACTTTGCGGAAGCAGTTTGCAAATATGTACCACATCTTGCACGAGCTGAAGGCCGAACGGAACCTTACACCAGCCATCGAATGGGCTCGAGCCAACAGTGATGTACTCGAGGCACGAGGAAGCAACCTGGAATTTGAGCTTGGCAAACTCCAGTTCGTCTGGCTGTTTATGGGCGGTGACAACAAAGCCCATCAGATGACCACCCCCGAGGGCAAATACAGAGCTCTGGATTATGCGCGCCGAGAATTTGCAGTTTTTCAACGGAGATATCTACGTGAAATACAACAGCTTGGTGGAGCCATGGCCTTTTGCCCAAACCTACAACAGTCGCCTTACCGCCGGATCTTCCACAACGACAGTGCTTGGGACGAAGTTGCCACCTCATTCACCCGAGAGTTCTGCTCACTACTCGGCTTGTCTGCAGATTCTCCTCTATACATTGCAGCTACGGCAGGGGCAATCGCTTTGCCGACCCTGTTGAAATTGCAAACGATTATGAAGGAGAAACGAACGGAGTGGACGACGCAGAACGAGCTGCCTGTGCGTCGTTGAGCTTTCTTAAGTTACTTTCATCAAGTCATATGCTGACATCAATCAGGTCGAAATCCCTTTACCGCCGCTCTACCATTTCCACTCGATCTTCGTCTGTCCCGTGTCCAAGGAACAGACGACGGACGACAACCCTCCTATGATGATGCCCTGCGGTCACGTCGTAGCGCACGAATCGTTGATGCGACTGGGTAAAAGTGGGTGTGGCAGGTTCAAATGTCCTTACTGTCCAGGGGAAAGTCATCCGAGGGACGCGAAGAAAGTGTTCCTATAGTTTATCCATTGTTCGGAGTACTCGGGGGCCTCAAGCGTGCATACATCGGCGCTAGGGTATGGGGTCTTGGAATTATATCATGCGGCGAAAGGGCCATTTGTCTAACGCTGCGGCGTGACGTTGCACACATTGCGACTTGCCATTTTCAGATCTCAGTAAATATTCAAGGCAAGGCGTTCGACAGAGAAAATCGATTACTCGAACTTTGGCCTTGACTATCATACTCCAATCTGTTCTATATTCTATGAGATGCTTGTTCTCGTGTTAGGCTTTCCTGTTCGAATCGTTCCTTTCAATGTCGTCCCTGCTCCAAGAGCCACTCGACCCCCTTCAGAGTGTCAACGATCACTTTTTGGCTACTCTTCAAGGCCGGGAAGAGACTCCAAAACCAATGTGGCAGTCCAGGATAAATATCCAACCGAGTCTTCACGCCGCATTCCTCACGCAACTCACGTTCATAGATCATCCCTTCATCCCGCAACGGATCCATGCCGCAAATCTGGAAGTATGTTGGCGGGAGATGCTTGTGACCGTTTGGGTTGGTCAAGGGAGAGTAGAGAGGAGAAGTTCGGTCGGGGTTATACGACGCTAGAAGGACGGGGACGAGTGTCAGCGAACCATGTCTCATGCTTACTGTGGAGAGGGCAGCAACGTCCGCGGTACGAACCCATTAACAAATCAAGGATATCTCGTCCGAGGATTGGAGAATTCTTGGTTTGTTCGGGGCTCAGGAACTCATGCTTGTACTTCGCCGGCACTGAGCTGTGATCAACGAGCAGAGGTATGCTGAGGTACAAGCCCGTCAGGGGTGGGGAGAGGTGCTCGTCACGGGCCAGGTGGCTGATAACGGCGGCGAAGTTGGCTCCGGCCGAGATCCCGCCTACGATGAAGCCTTTCTTGGGGTCGGCTTTCAAAACTGACGCGTTCGAGGCAGCCTGTCAAGAATTAGTACTGATGTTTTCCGGTCATCGACAGCATCTTTCAGGCCCTTAAAGATCGACTTACCCATTTAACCGCATCCCAGGCATCATTGACCGGCGTAGGGAACGGGTGCTCGGGTGCCAGGCGATAGTCCACGTTGACGACAACAAACCCCAGCTCCTTGCAGTATAGCCTCGAGTTCATCTCTTCAGTTTCAAGGCCTCCGATACAGAATCCTCCGCCGTGGAATATGACCAACAGAGGGTGACCCCCTTGGACTTCCTTGTGCGGAGTGTATATCCGAACGGTGATCTTGCTTCCATCGCGGGTGGGGATCTGGCGATCTTCCACCGAAAGTGCCGCGGTGATATTGGGGATGGTCTGGATCAGGGTATGCGTCGCCTTTTGATGACGTGCTCTGAGGGCGTGGATGTCGGCTTTGAGTGCAGGTGGTGGTGGCATGTTCTTGAGGAGCTGCGTATTGTTAAGTCAGCTTTAAGGATGAGAAGAGCATTGATGATCTATACCTCTGCGAACTCAGGATCAATCTCCGCTAGATGTGGATCCCCCGCTTTGAAAGCCATGGTCTCTGAAGTGAAGGACCGGGCGTAGATGTCGTTAGTGAGCGAATAGGGATAGGCCTGAAGCAAGATATTTCTTGCAAAGGCTCGATTATATATTCGAGAAGGCACAAGGCCCAGTGGTCAACGGTTGTCCGATAATCTCCATCCGTAATCCGTAAGCAATACCAAAATACATCTCGGCATGTTGGTCCAAAGACCGAGCTCCGAGAGGCCAACAACAAGCCGGTCCTCTAGTAGTAATAATTGCAGCAGGATTGCCTGAGTTTTGCAGGGCTCCACGAGGCTGAAGCATGGCGGGACGGGAAGCGGGGCGCAGCTGGGTACATGTAAGGCTGTACTCGAAAGTGCAACTCCGCATGTGCAAACCCGCATGCGCAGCAGGCCCGGGTCAGACACGTAGTAGTACGGGTCCCATCGTCTTAGGATAGAAGCTATCTCCATAATTGGTGTGCCATCAGTGCCTTCCTGCCATTGGGTCTCAAGGCCTTTGCAAAGGATTGGAACCATCTCTTGTGAGCTGTTGACGTATGAGATTGGCATTTGATTGCAAAATGTGGGTGTTGACTTTTGGGCTGCTATCTGATCGCACCAATGTTGCAATTGACAGCTCACAGCCTGGTCGGCGGTGTCGGCAACGTGGGATGCCATCTCCAGACATCTATCTTAGGTACCGTACAAGGGGGCATGATTAGGTAAGGTATGGTTAGGTAAGGTATTTGTACCTTAGGTGCCTTGGTCTGCCGACTATCAACATGGAAGCTACCTACCCCATATCAGTTACGTGTAACTTCTACTAGTAGGGTACTGTACCTAAGGTAGGCTTCGCTGCAACCTCAAGGTCATACCTTAACAGAAGCAACTCTGGAAGGAAGGACATTCTCATGTGCTGGCTACAGAATCACCGTCAATGAGGTCTAAATCGACATCTTCTCACATACGGCTCCCAAGCCTGCCCCTCACTCTTGCTTTGACCTAGACGATACTGGCGCAGCAACGAATGTGCATACACAGGGTCTTATCCTTTCAGAATAGCAATGATGCTCGATGTGCAATATCCTATCATGTCAACCTACTCGAACATATTTGGCTTTAATTTGTGATCAAGCACCCTCTATAACAACGACAAGTGCGTCCTAGCGACAAGGGAGTCCTCAGCCGGCACACCTTGAAGTGAAGCTCCATTATGTCTTCTACATCTTCAAATCATCAGAGAGATGAGCCAAATACTGGTGAACCTCCGCGTCTCCAAGGTCATCAGAATATGGTAGCAGCAGAAACAACAACCGACATAGAGCCAAGGCCAGAAATACCCCGAAGATCACCGAATCGGCCAAGACCCGAGAGCCAACCTATCCAGACTGAAGACGGTACTATGGGTCCTGGTTTAGGTGGATCTGCTGGCCAGTCGTGCGTACTGCAGACGGACCACTGTCACAATCCAGCTGACAATTGCAGGCTAAATCTAGAACCAAACCACCCGGATACCACTCCACAGGCTCATGAGATCGAGACCACTGGCTTGGGCGACTCTGGTAGCCTAAATGCAGGCGAACACGACAGGCCCATTGAAGAAGCACCTCCTCCAGCATACAGCGAGCATTATGGGGAAGTAGCCACCAGTCAGGATGGCTTTGATACCCAAGCTAGGGTTGCAAGTGTGTACCGATTCATCACAAGTGAAGGTACGCATATTGACAGACTCTGTAGGTGATGGGCGTGTGGACATCAACATCAATCAGAAGTCCCGCAGATTGTCGAATATGTTAGTACCTGCACTGCGCAGCCAGTTAAACGTACAACTTGAGGAAGAGCAACTTCCGCCGGCCTACATACCTCGTGCCCTGGGCGGGCAGCCAGGTCAGGAGCCGCCTCCTCCGCTCAATGTTGTCATCCACGTCGTCGGTTCGCGTGGAGACGTCCAGCCATTCGTTTCTCTAGGCAAGGTCTTAAAAGAAACCTACGGTCACCGAGTACGACTAGCAACTCACCCGACTTTCAAGCAGCTTGTGGAGGAGAATGGACTGGAGTTCTTCAGTATAGGCGGTGATCCGGCCGAGCTGATGGCGTTCATGGTCAAGAATCCTGGACTGATGCCAGGGATGGAATCTTTGCGGAGTGGCGACGTCGGTAAGAGGCGGAAAGGAATGTACGAAATCGTGCAAGGGTGTTGGAGGTCCTGTATAGAAGCAGGTGATGGAACCGGGGTCGAGGCTTCGGACGATCAGGCCGATAGTATAAGCTTCGATAGTGGCATTTCCGTCAATAGTAACTCTGCGGACAAGCCTTTCGTGGCCGACGCCATTATCGCAAACCCACCCAGTTTCGCACACATCCATATCGCAGAAAAGCTGGGCATTCCGTTACACTTGATGTTTACGTAAGTCACCACTCAAATACAACCATGGACTGAGTTGACTCGTTTCAATAGCATGCCGTGGTCGCCCACTCAAGCCTTCCCGCACCCTCTTGCGAATATACAATCGTCCAACGCGGATACTAGCCTGACTAACTTTGTCAGTTATGCGCTTGTTGAGATGATGACCTGGCAAGGTCTCGGTGACATTATAAACAGATTCAGAGAGAAGAGCTTAGGTCTGGAAGCTATCAGCTTGATGTGGGCGCCGGGGATGGCCAGTCGACTCAAGATACCCTTCACTTATTGCTGGTGCGTATCTCACGTGAACAGGCGACAACGTTGATCTTGTGCTAATCTTCTGCACTGCCAGGTCACCAGCGTTGATTCCAAAACCCAAAGACTGGGGACGTCACATCGACATTGCCGGGTTTTACTTCCTTTCTGCAGGATTAAGCTATACCCCAACACCAGAATTAGCAGCGTTCTTAGAAGCTGGATCACCTCCAATCTACGTCGGGTTTGGATCCATAGTCGTTGATGATCCTAATGCTATGACGAGGCTGATCTTCGATGCCGTCAAGAAGACGGGTCAACGGGCGCTAGTCTCCAAAGGATGGGGTGGGTTTGGCGCAGATGAGCTTGGCGTACCAACAGGTGTCTTTATGCTCGGTAACGTTCCGCATGACTGGCTGTTTAAGCATGTCTCGTGTGTGGTGCACCACGGCGGTGCGGGTACGACGGCTGCCGGAATCGCCTGTGGAAAACCAACCGTGGTAGTACCCTTCTTTGGAGATCAACCATTTTGGGGTTCCATGGTGGCAAAAGCAGGGGCCGGCCCGCAGCCCATACCGTACAAGCATCTCACCGCCGATGGACTTGCCAAGGCAATCTTAGAAGCTCTCAAGCCTGAAGCATTACAAAAAGCTCAAGATTTAGGTGCGAAGATCAGTTCCGAGAAAGGAGCTGACAACGGGGCGGTTAGCTTTCATCGGTGTCTGGGTATGGATGATTTGAGATGCGCACTAACTCCGAGCCGCGTTGCGGTTTGGCGGGTGAAGCGTACTAGTCTCAGATTGAGTGCTTTCGCGGCAACAGTGTTGATCAACGAGGGGCTTCTGGATCTAAATAACCTCAAACTGTGAGTCTGGACATAGAGTCGGGTTGGTTACGCTTGCGTCTAATCTATGCAGGTACCGGCCGCGCGAATATGACTCTGAGGATGGCCCTTGGGATCCCATATCTGGCGCTACTGCTGCCCTCTTGGGTACTTTTGGAAGCATGATGATGGGCTTTGCAGATATGCCCGTCGAGGTACTGAGAGCATTGAAGATCAAACCATCAGAGCGATCGGCAGGCGGAGAATCTGCGGAAAACCCAGTTCACACTGACGAGGCCACTACCACCGATCTCATGCCTGAGTCCACAAACAGCAGCTCCGAAGGATTTCCGCTCACAGATGATCGTTCAGGTTCGATGAGAAATGGAGGTTAGTCTCTGTTTAATGAAGAAATCTCGATTTGCAGTCTCGTAATAATCTGAGTAGGAGGGCTCATATCGCCGAATACATCGTCCACGGAGGCTATGAACGACCTCAGCTCATCAGACGAGCAAGCTTCCACTCCAAGTATCACGACTACAAATTCGCAGCATTCGACCAGACGTCCTTTAAGTGAGGATCGTGTCCGACAAGAAACAGCCAAACGTGCCGGTTCCCCTTCCAATGCCCCAGCCGCGCTTGCTGCTCGCGGACAGCAGTCTGTTGAAGCAGCTTTAGGTGCGGGAAAGGGCGTGAGTCGAATTGTAGGGGCCGGCCTCAAGTCGCCCATGGATTTCACTTTGAGTATTGCACGAGGTTTTCATAATGCTCCGAAACTGTATGGGGATGAAACCGTACGGCAAGCGGACAAGATTACTGATTTTCAATCCGGGCTGAAGGCTGCTGGAAAGGTGAAGGTGGATCTTATTCGCTCTTTGAAACACATTAACCTTTTATAGGAGTTTGGCTTCGGTTTATATGACGGCATTGCCGGGCTCGTAACTCAACCTATTGAGGGAGCCAAGAAGGAAGGCGTTGCTGGGCTGCTTAAAGGCTTTGGGAAGGGTATCGGAGGAGTGATGCTCAAGCCTCAAGCAGGTAGGTCGTGAAGTTTTCTGGTCCCACTCAAGAACAGCGTTGACTTGTTTCTCAAGCTTTTTGGGCTCTTCCTGGATACACCTTCAAAGGCATCTATAAAGAAATTCAAAAACATATGGGTTCGAGTGTGCAAAACTACATCATTGCATCGCGTACTGCGCAAGGTTTCGAGGCATGGAAATCTTCCAGTGAAGAGGAACGACTTGATGTCATCCGCCGCTGGCATGCAGTCCAGCTCAAGCTCAAAAGCGATAAATCTAGACCAGGCAAAGAGTGCGGAGCATCTCCTAGAGACTTCATAAAGAGACATCTGTCGACTGAAGACCGGAAGAAGCATGCGGAAGACAAAAAGCAGAAGAAGGGGAAGAATCCCTCGCAAGGCTCTTGGTTTTCGCGGTCGCAATCAGGGCTCCATCAGGCTCACATCGATCGAGGGCAAAACGAGAGCACTCAGGAGCAGCCCGAATTCGAGGAAGCTATCCAAAGATCCGTGACTGCAACATCTCGTGGAAATCCAGAAGAGGACAGACTGATTGAGCGAGCCATCAGAGCAAGCGTGGCTGAGCTCCAACGAGCATCGCAAGAAGGCGACGACGACGAGGCTGTGATCCGTGCCATACAAGCTAGTGTCGCTGAGGTAGCTCAAGCTCGTGGGTCGGCATCTTTGGCTGGTTCCGACAGGTATACGGAGGTGGCCAATGATCACGACGAAGTCCTTGAAGCTGTCTTACACCGGAGTGTGCAAGATCACCATCGTCACAGCGAAGGAGCAGACTCGGGTATTGACACTGACGATGATGAGGAATTTCGAGAAGCAATAGAGCTGTCGAAGGAGGGAACATCATCAGGTAGACATTCAGGAGGCAACACATTAGAGGAAGACGCAGAGCTGCGAAAAGTAATGGAAGAATCAAAGCAGGCTCAGAGTCTCCGGGAGGAAGATGATGCTCGGACGAAGACCGAGGAAGAAATCGTACTCGAGTATGTCAAGAGGCAGAGCCTGGTGGAGCAAGAACACAAAAGAAAGCATGAAACGAAGGGAAAATCCAGAGAAAGTAATGATAGTGGGAACGACGAGGATGACGACCATGATGATGACATGAAGCGGGCTTTGGAAGAGAGCTTGAAGCTTGAGGGGAAAATTGGAGAAAGCTCCACCAGACCAGCTTGAGCGCGATCATATTCACATCTCCAATTTGCCTATGAATTCTCTGCGAAAGAAACTCGAACGCTGTTGGTCCGAGCGATTTTCTTTGCACATATTAATTATCTGTCGACCCAGCGTGCATTTAGGATTCAGAGATACCCCAGCATCAAGTCATAGCACAACTCTGCACTCGTTGAAGCCCGGTGCATGGTTTTTTCCGTGAAAAAATGTTGCCGTGATGTGACTGCGAATTCTCTCCGCTGCATGATCGTGGCTGCCATACCACTCCTACTGCATACTTCTTTCAGTATTACTCATCTGAAAGAGCCACAAGCACACAGATATGCGTCCATAGTGTGTGTTCTTACCCACTCTAGGAGTTTTTGATGGTATGCCGAGACTTCATCGCCGAGTCAGCGATGGATAACACGCTCTTTTACGGTCTGCGCAGCTGATAGAATCCACAGAATTCTTTCACAGCTCTGGACACTGACGCGGCAACAGACACGAGGACTACGTGTTGTGAACAAGATATTGAGGTAAGCAATTCAGCTTGAGACGTGTTGGCTTGGGGCTTTCGCTGACCTACGAACGACATAGGAGTATAATCCGCAGAGCTAGATTGGAGCATGGACGAGCCCTTTACGGCTGCTGAAGCAGCCATACCTGGGCCACAACACCCTCAAGCTGAACCAGAGGCAGCGACACCTTCTACAGCCAGCCAAGCACAGCCGAGCGTGCCCCTTGGACTTCGGAATCCCTTTGCACCGAGCGTGCCCCATCAGACTGTCTTTGCTGTTACCCTCTCTAATGCAAAGTCCAACACTCCGGATGATGAAATAAATGCAGATCGTTCCCATCAAGATGTGAGTTATGACCATCACTGTCATGCTAACACCCTCATCAACGCCTTTACCTCTCTCCAAGTCTCAGTGAATATTGTCAGTGAATATCTGACACTAGCATAGGCACAACTACCTGAAAATGGCGAACACGAGTCTTCACATGAAAACATAACATCTCATCCACCTACCACGGCATCAACAAACTTGCCCCTACAACAAACAGCCACTGAAGGTGCAGAAGACACTTACACACAGATGTCTCAATCAGTAGGTTATTGAGATTCTCTCTACTCAAGGTAAGTGGAAAAGCTGATCGCGTGTCGCGTTGAAGGGTGCTCAGCTAGCTTCATTCACTCAAAAGCCTGTCGCCAATCCTACTTGGTTGAACTTGTCGCAGCAACGGACAGCCTTTGAAGGTGCGCGAGCTTCGTACATGCAGATGCCTCAATCAGTAGGTGACCTTCTTTTTTAATTGAGTCTTTGCAAGAGCTGATCTTGTGTCACATTGAAGGGTGCTCAGCAACCTTCATTCACTCAAACCTCTGTCGCCGATCCTACTTGGTTGAACTTGCCACAGCAACAAGGAGCCTTTAGAAATGCGGGAGCTTCATACATGCAGATGCCTCAATCAGTAGGTGATCTCTTTCTCATATCAAGATGTTGCAAGAGCTGATCTCATGTTTCAGTTGGAGGGTGGCCAATTAACTTCAGTCACTCAAAATCATGTCCTCAATCTTGGTGCGCGTCCTGTAAGTTATCCCTGTCACCATTCAAACTAAGAGCTGTGAATTTGATAATCAAGCGATTTGGTCGACCCCAAGCTGAGTATTGACAGAATCATGTCCAAGCCATGGTGGGAGCTCAAGTGAATCATGGTCTTCCAGGAGCACACCATCAAGGGCATAATCATCAGAGTGTTGTATCTACCAACCTTACAGGCCGACCTTTGACTTCTACCGATATTCAACTTCCAGATCCCACACCACGCGTGCATCAAACCCACCTCTACCTGCCAGCCTTTAATCCTGGTTACACAAAGGGCACAGAGGTAACCACTCAACCACTGAGTCATTCTCAAGCCCCTGAACCCAGGGGACCCGTTCCTTATCATCGTGACTTCGATCGGGCGTCACTTGCGATACAACTGGAAGCATACAACGACAAGGGCCTCGCAAAGGAAGGCCTACTATCCTTACGCAACAAATTGAAAGCTCAGAAAGAATTCCACAAAAACGCGGAGACGGACCTCGACACCCAGCTTCCCCCCAAAGAACACCGTACCCTAGCTCTCCAGGCCGTCGAAATTCGACTGGGCAGCCGCATCGACCACAACGAACACTCAGACACGATCCGCGGCCGCCTCCAGCGCGAAATCACCAAAGCCGAATGCTGGATCGAATGGGGCCAAGAGAGGAACATCGACTACACCTTCCACAAAACGCGCTCGGAAGGCCTTTCCAAAGTCCTCGACCTCCTCGGCCCAGAGCCCGAGATGCCGTCCTCCTCGGCTCCGTCCCACGACGACGGCCACCAACCACCCGCACCACAAGTCGCGCGCCCAACCCCGCTCACCATCGAGCAGCTGGCCCTCAGCCAAATCAACGTCACCGACAACCGCGCCGAATGCCACTGGTGCCGCGACGAGCAGCCCTGGGGCATCCCCGGCGGCATCCACTTCAAGCCCTCCCACGACGCCAATCCCGCCGATGCCGTCGCTGACGCCGCCACTCACCACGACGACGACGCCGACGCCGACCCCGTCAGCACCATGTGCCGCACCTGCTTCGCGCACCGCCTCGCCATCGGCACGCACGCACAGCACGGGCCCTTCACGGACCTCCCGCGCCGCGCCAACCCCGCGGATGCTTACCTCGCGCACGGCCCGAAGTCCTACATGCGCCAGACCAGCTGCGCCGTCTGCTCGGGCCTCGCCGTCGCTGTCTGTGGCGGGTGTCCGTTGCGCGTGTGCGTTAATTGTCGGGTCGTGCTGGATGGTGGGCAGTGTGGGGGGTGCTTGGATCGGTTGTTGGAGGTTTATGGGGATGGGGGGAGGCGGAATGATGCACGGTTGATGGGTTCCGGGGTGGAGGAGGAGGAGGGGGGCTTGTTGGACGAGGAGGATGAGGAGGGGGAGGAGGATGACGAGTTGATTGAGGGGGAGTTTGGGAGGGTGTGGCGGGAGATCAAGATGAGGGATCGGGGGTATTGAGGTTGGGAGGGGAGGGGTTGTGGTGGGATGGTGGGGTGCTCCGGTGGGTGTTACGTGATGATGACTGTGTACGATTGAGCGCGTCGAGGTACTTCTGTAGTACTATGAATGAAGCCCTAGGTGGCCCCTTGAGGATATTGAAACTATTATCTGGAGTGCGTCAAGCACCTATGGAGTGCCCGCAGAGAACGCCAAATGCTCGCCCAGTGGTCCAACATCACCGTCTCCTCGTCTTGTTCTGTGACCTGGAAGACCCATTCGTTGCCGGCTTCTTCGACGAGACATGCTCTTCACCACTCCCCGCGCTCTCGGCGCCATTCATCCACTCTCGCCCCTCTCCAGGGCTCTTCCGCCGCATGGTGCCCGGCCCGACGGCCACGATTTCCTCCTCGCTTTCGCTATCATCGATATCCAGCAACACCGGCATGCGGAAGGCTTCTTCCTCGAATTCCCCCTTCACCGGCTCGATGGTGAGAACGTCGACGTCTTCATCTTCCAGATCTAATCGGCGTTTGTGGATCTCTTCGATCGGGTGGATGTCGAATTCGTCTTCGCGCTCTATATACTCGACGTTTTCTTCCACTTCGGCAAAGTCAGGGGCCAGCGCTGACCAGCGCTGCGGTGAGATGATAGACCATAGGTACACGCGTCCAGTCTCCAGTCCACAGGCCGCGACTAGAGGTCGGTGTGGGTGCCACTATTGATCTTTAGCTGCTCATCTATCGAATCTGAAGATATATGCCATCTCGAGGAGCGTACCTCGACCACTCCGAGCTCTTCTTTCGGACCTTCTAGGATCTTGACCAAGCTGCCATGACTCCGCTCCCAAACGTAAATGTCGTGGTTCATATAAGTAGACGCCGTGACGTACTCTCCGGTTGCACTAAACGCGACGTGGTTCCAAGACAGTCGATTGACTACGTCCTGAAACTTGTGCTCCACTTCGAACTTGATGTTGTCGACATCCAGATCCACTTGCGAGAGGTCCGGCATTGGAATGGTCCGAATTACACGATCGCTGGAGTTTACGACCATGTCCCGACCGGAAGCGGTGAGTCGGAGGAGAATCACTACACCGTTGCACAGGCGGGTGGAGTGTATGGTCTCGCACGACTCCGTCTCAATTATGTTCAGCCAGCCTTTGCTGGTGCCGCTTACTATGTGGTTGCCTAGGGCAGTGAAGATGGTAACACAGGTCGATTGTTTCGCATCTTGGGCAAGCTGCTTCTCATTCAGATCTTCACCGTCGATGTGTGGTCGCTTTGGTGCGGAAGGAAGAGTGCGTTTGATAGGAATCGTAGAGGAGATGTCAACCAGCATGGGATGGTCCTCGAAAAGGGAAGCAACAAATAGGAAGCTGTGAGAGACGTTAATTTCTGAATTGTATCTTGTTATCTGGTATCTACTCACGGATTGTATGGGTGCAGCTCGGCGATGTAGACCGGCGCTTCAAACCGGACAGTCCTTACTCTGGAACCATCCCTCAGGTCCCAAAGAACGCATTTCCAATCTTGCGAGGAGCTCAGTAGATACCGACCATCGCGAGACCAACTATAATCTATGAACTCGTTCTCTTCACTCTTGAAAAGCGAATCATAATACCTTAACGACTGTATTTGACGTGTATGACCTCGTAGCTTACGAGCCACTCCATTTGTCTCAACATCGAATATTACGATTGTGCCGTCCACCTTCAAACATAATCAGCTGATACGTTCAGCGCAACCCAAGCTCTTTCGCTTTCGAACCCTTCCAGAAGCCAGAAAGTCTCCTTTGCGATTGAAGCGAATGCAGGTGGCATGTCCACTTCCTTGACCCAAGGTCAGTCATTAGTACAATTATTGACAATCCCGGAGGTCTGATACATACGGAGTTTTCCAGTGAGAGAATCTGGGTAGTCTTGCGCAAGAACAAAGGGGTCAATAAGTGACAGATTCATGATTCACCCATTGAGTATGTCACCATTATTGAACAAGCCATCCGCTTGAAGCGACGAGCACCAGATACTTCTTCAGCTTCACCTTCACGTTGAGAAGATAGAGCACTCAACACATGAAATTCGTTCTCGGAGTGAAGTGACGTTGAGCTTATTACATACCTGGTAAGCGAATGCGGCTCTGTTAGCGCTTTTTTTAGCCTCTTTGGCGATCTGAGCCTACCTTAGTGAGGCGACTTTCTTTATCACCACGACATCAAACCTCACCTCATCCAAAAGCCCAAAGAATATCGCGTCTGGCATCGCGATATCTCTTCCAGGTCCAAGAGTCGAACATAGAACGCGACCACGTGCATTTTCGGAATCGATCACGGCATTCTAGGAGGGTGGACAGTCCGAGGCGCCCTGGTCGCAGGGTTTGCCCAAGGCCTTGGCGGGCGGCCAACACGGAGATATTGCTGCGTTGGGGTCAGAGTGAGGCGTCAGCAGAACCGTGACCAGAAGGAGGAAATACTCAAGACCATTTGGAGACCTCGTTTGGTTGATAATTGAAGTGCACTAGACTTTCAGCGTCAAGTGAAAACTCAGCTGCCATCTCTTAGTCGCGACAACACTCTTCAAATGGCGAACCTCAACTTCGAATACTCGAGCGCGCCGCTTCGCTCCATCCAGGAGATCCAGTTTGGATTATTCTCTCCGGAGGAGATCAAGAACTTGAGCGTAGCTCACATCGAATATCCTGAGACTATGGTAAGTCTCACTTTTGAGCGCATTAGACCCGACGCCTCCAAATAAGATCCTAACCTCCACACAGGATGAGCAGAAGCAACGACCCAGAGAGAAGGGCCTGAATGATCCCCGTCTCGGTACGATTGATCGACAGTTCAAGTGCCAAACTTGCGAGGAGGGTATGGCCGAGTGTCCTGGTCATTTCGGCCACATAGAGCTTGCTACGCCAGTATTTCATGTTGGTATGCGATACACTCCACCCTCCTCTTCGATGATCTGCTTGATAACCATATTCCAGGTTTTATGACCAAGATCAAGAAGATACTGGAGACTGTTTGCCACAACTGTGGCAAGATCTTAGTAGACGAAGTTAGTCATCCCTCACGGGATGGCCGATCTTCTTTTGCAATTATTGCTGACACTTGTGACCTGAAAGCATGACAATCCGGCCTTTGCGGACACACAACGCTTTCGAGATCCCAAGAGAAAATTTGACGGCGTCTGGCGACTGTGCAAGCCGAAGCTGATATGCGAGACGAGCACCGTCGTGGATAATGATTTTGACTCGGTAGCAGAAAAGGGCAGGAAGATCTCGAAACATGGTGGTTGTGGCAACCTCCAGCCTGAGGTGCGCCGTGAAGGGCTTAAACTTACCGGCACATGGAAAGCACAGAAAGGGGACGACGAGAACGAGAGTCAACAGCCCGAAAAGAAGCCGATAACACCGCAAATGGTTCTCAACATCTTTCGTCACATTTCGATCGAAGACGCCAAGAAGATGGGTCTCAGCAACGATTACGCACGACCCGAGTGGATGATTCTCACTGTCCTTCCAGTACCACCACCTCCAGTTCGGCCCAGCATATCTGTGGACGGTACGGGACAAGGTATGCGCGGCGAGGACGATCTGACCTACAAGCTTGGAGATATCATACGAGCGAATCAAAATGTTAGACGATGTGAGCAAGAGGGCTCGCCTGCGCACGTCGTAAGCGAGTTCGAAGCTCTGCTTCAGTTCCACGTTGCGACCTATATGGACAACGACATTGCTGGCCAACCGCAAGCGCTCCAGAAGTCTGGCCGGCCTGTGAAGTCAATTCGTGCTCGTCTCAAAGGCAAAGAGGGCCGACTACGAGGCAACTTGATGGGCAAGCGGGTGGACTTCTCGGCGCGTACAGTCATCACGGGCGACCCGAACCTGTCTCTGGACGAAGTCGGTGTTCCGCGAAGTATAGCGAAAACATTGACTTATCCAGAAACCGTGACACCCTACAACATCCACAAGCTTCACCAGCTGGTGAAGAATGGTCCCAACGAGCATCCAGGTGCGAAATATGTCATACGCGATTCCGGTGAGAGGATTGATCTTCGCCATCACAAACGTGCGGGCGAAATTTCCCTGCAGTATGGCTGGAAGGTTGAACGTCATATCGTTGACGGCGACTATATTGTCTTCAATCGGCAGCCGTCACTCCACAAAGAATCTATGATGGGTCACCGCGTGCGAGTCATGCCATACTCGACCTTCAGGCTTAATTTGTCTGTAACGTCGCCTTACAATGCCGATTTTGATGGGGACGAGATGAACTTGCATGTGCCGCAGAGTGAGGAGACCAGAGCAGAGGTCAGTCAACTCTGCATGGTCCCACTCAACATCGTGTCGCCGCAACGCAACGGGCCCCTTATGGGTATCGTCCAGGATACATTGGTCGGTGTCTACAAGATGTGCCGAAGAGACGTGTTTCTTACTAAAGAGCAAGTGATGAATATCTTGCTCTGGGTACCGGAGTGGGACGGGGTCATTCCGCAACCGGCTATCATCAAGCCGTGTCCTAAATGGACTGGTAAACAGATCATAAGCTTGATCATTCCGAAAGGCTTGAACTTCATACGCGGCAGTGAAGAAGGTCTTTGCCCAGCGAATGACGAAGGCATGTTCGTGCATAACGGCCAGCTGATGTACGGACTTTTCAGCAAGAAATCCATCGGAGCTAGCGGTGGTGGTATCATCCACATCATCTTCAATGAGAAGGGCCCTGAGGTTACCATGCAATTCTTCAATGGATGTCAGGCTATCGTGAACTATTGGCTGCTGCACAATGGTTTCAGCATAGGTATTGGTGACACTATTCCAGACCGGGGCACCATCCAACAGATTGAGAACGCAGTCAACAAACAGAAGGCCGATGTCGCTGAGATTACTCGGAGTGCGACGGAAAACGAACTTGAGCCCTTACCAGGGATGAATGTACGTGAAACATTCGAGAGCAAGGTTTCCAAAGCATTGAACGCTGCCCGTGATGAGGCTGGTACTGTGACGGAGCAGAGCTTGAAAGATCTCAATAATGCCATTCAGATGGCCAGGTCTGGATCGAAAGGGTCCACGATCAACATCTCTCAGATGACCGCTGTGGTGGGTCAGCAGTCTGTCGAAGGCAAGCGCATCCCTTTTGGGTTCAAGTATCGAACGTTGCCGCACTTCACCAAGGACGATTACTCACCAGAATCAAGAGGCTTCGTGGAAAACTCCTACCTTAGAGGACTGACGCCGACAGAATTCTTCTTCCATGCTATGGCTGGGAGGGAGGGTTTAATTGATACGGCAGTCAAGACGGCTGAAACCGGATACATTCAGCGACGTTTGGTCAAAGCTCTTGAGGATGTCATGGCCAAATATGATGGTACCGTTCGAAATTCCCTCGGAGACATTGTGCAGTTCGTGTATGGTGAAGACGGGTTAGATGGCACACATATCGAACCACAACGCGTTGATGTCATAACATGCTCAGACAAGCAGTTCGAGAAGAGATTCCGCGTTGACCTAATGGACCCCAAGGAAAGCATCTCTCCTCAAGTTCTGGAGGTGGCGCCCGAGATTGCTGGCGATGTCGAAGTTCAACATCTATTCGACGATGAATGGGAGCAACTTAAGATTGACCGAGCTTTCTTGCGAACGAACAAACACGACGACAACGAGCAACTGCAACTACCCCTTAACATCGTCCGAATCCTTGAAGCCGCGAAGACGACTTTCAAAATCCGAGATGGGGCGCGCAGTGATCTTCACCCGTCATTTGCCATTCCTATTGTTAGGGATCTGTTGGATCGACTCATTGTGGTCCGTGGAGACGATAAGCTTTCAAGAGAAGCGCAGGAAAATGCCACACTGCTCTTCAAGGCCCATCTTCGCTCTCGCCTCGCCTTCAAGCGTTTGGTAACTGAGTATTCATTGAACAAGCTGGCTTTCCAGCATGTCGTGGGCGAGGTAGAAAGTAGGTACGGCCGTGCCGCTGTCAATCCTGGTGAGATGGTCGGTGTACTAGCGGCGCAATCCATTGGTGAGCCAGCTACACAGATGACACTGAACACCTTCCATTTCGCTGGTGTGTCGTCGAAGAATGTTACACTGGGTGTGCCGCGTCTCAAAGAGATTCTTAATGTTGCTAAGAACATCAAGACCCCGTCGATGACCGTGTACCAGGAGGAAGGCATGACTGGCAACAAGGAGACCGCCAAACTACTTCGAAGCGCTGTCGAGCACACCACGCTACGCTCGGTGACTGAGACGACGGAAATCTACTACGATCCGGATGTGCAGACAACGGTCATTGAAGCTGATGTGGACATGATTGAGTCATACTTTATCATCCCCGAGGATAACACAGACAATATCCATCAGCAATCAAAATGGCTTCTTCGCATCATCCTCGGACGTCGGAAGATGCTTGACAAGGGCTTAACCGTACAAGATGTTGCGGCTAAAATCAAGGAGAACTATGCGAAGGACCTCGCGGTTATCTTCAGTGACAATAACGCTGACGAGCAGGTTATTCGTATCCGCATGATTTCGGAACGTGGCAAAGGCGATGAAGACGATGATCTTGAAGAAGATCTTATGCTTAAACGGTTGGAAAACCACATCCTTGACACATTAACACTGCGTGGTGTCCCTGGTATTGAGAGAGCGTTCATCAACGAGAAGCCGAAGCTTCGTATGACCGAAGATGGTGCTCTTATGATGAAGAAGAACGATCCGCTGTGCAGAGAGTGGTTCCTCGATACTAGCGGTACGGCTCTTGGTCATGTTCTGACTATCCCAGGCGTGGATCCTACGAGGACCTACTCCAACTCGTTCATCGAGGTATTCGAGGTCTTCGGTATCGAAGCTACTCGGTCTGCTCTCATGCGCGAGCTGACGCAGGTTTTGGCCTTTGACGGTTCTTACGTCAATCATCGTCACCTAGCGTTGTTGGTGGATGTGATGACTTCCCGTGGACATCTGATGGCGATTACACGTCATGGAATCAATAGGGCAGACACTGGTGCGTTGATGAGATGCTCCTTCGAAGAAACTGTTGAGATTCTTCTTGATGCTGCTGCGTGCGGCGAGCTTGATGACTGCCGTGGCGTGTCTGAGAACGTCATGCTTGGGCAATTGGCTCCTCTTGGCACTGGAGAGCTTGAAGTCTTCCTTGACCAGAAGATGCTGGATACAGTAATTTCGGACAATGCAAGGTTGGGTATCATGCCGAACATTGGTATCAAGGGCAGCATCATGGCTGATGGCGCAGCGACACCATATGATAGTGGCTCTCCCATGCAGGAGACTGGGTACCTTGGATCACCGGATTATGGTGCCTCGTTCTCGCCCATTGTTAACTCTGGTGCGGAGACTCCTGGCGGATTTACCGAGTACCAACCGCAAGGCTTCGGCGGCGGGCTCAGTCCCTACTCGGCTCGCAGTCCCGGAGGCGGATACAGCCCAAGCAGTCCTTTTAACACGAGTCCCACGTCTCCCGGGTTCTCACCTGCGTCACCAGGTTACTCTCCGACGTCTCCTGGTATGAGTATCACTAGTCCGGGTTTTGCGTCCTCGCCGCGATTTTCGCCTGCGAGTCCTGCCTTCACTCCGACGTCACCGACATATTCCCCAACTTCTCCTGCATATGGTGCAGTGGGAATCTCGCCTACCTCTCCATCTTATTCTCCAACGTCGCCAAGTTATTCTCCTACTTCGCCAACGTCGCCGAATTACAGCCCTACGTCGCCCAGTTACAGTCCGACGTCGCCTAGCTTCAGTCCAACCTCTCCAGTCTACAGCCCTACAAGTCCACAGTTTGGAGGGATCGCAGCGGCGAAGCACCGCTCTCCCACATCGCCGACATCTCCAGCGAATTATAGTCCAACATCGCCCGTGTACAGCCCCACAAGTCCTGTTGGCAACTACTCCCCTACCTCCCCGAACTTTGGTGGATCACCAACCTCTCCTGGGTCAGCACCGTACTCCGCTTCGTCGCCGAAGTGGTCTCCTACGTCTCCTACCTACTCTCCAACGTCGCCTAGAGGCAATTAACTTGCAGCTACCATTAAGCAGCAAGAGTGAGTGCTCCGCAATGGTCCGCGCATATGTACTGTCTTAACGTCAGCTAATCCCGCACAGAGGATCATCGCCTCATCTGGCCTTGTCATCCTCTCGGGACTTCACCATGACCATACTGTATTTCTAAGATCGATCTTTTTATTCGCGTACAAAAGGGTCATGCATGGTCAGGAGCAAGGTGTGAGTATTGGTTACAGTGTCTTACAGTGTCTTACTTCCTTATCTTGGCGTTACATTACCGCATACCGGGCAAACCAGATTGATTCGATCAGGATGACTCCTAGAATGTCAATCTTGGGCCCCTCGCGCGTGCTTGCCTCAAACAAGAATGGACCCTCCGGACACTTGCGCGCAGTGCAGGGCGTTGAAGCGATTGTTGTCTCTCTGGTAATTGCGGCTTTCGAGCTATAGCTCAGTCGTCGATGTAACGATAACTTACTAGATATAAAAAATCAAAAACAATGAAAACCAAATTTATTCAGATATCACGACCATGCAGATGCTGATATGTATCCCTTATCGTAACTCTAAATTTGCCCCCCTTTGATCTCTTGAACAACCTCCTAAATGTGTAGCTTCTGTACAGCGCTTCACTCAACAACGTTAGTGGCAGCCCTGCCATGATATGATCAAGCCGTGCAAAGGTCAAGAATGGCAAATTCCAAGTACGTTGCTCCCCTCCAGTTGCACGGAAAAAGAGTATACTGAATTTCAAAGATACGAATACGTCAAAACCTTCGAACATGCCAACACCCTACTTCCCAACACCTGGATTGTCGTGCGTATCGACGGCCGCGGATTCCACAAGTCAGCTAGTTCTGTTTCCCCCTTCTCTAAAGCCCCGAAGCCAAAAAAAAAAAAGAGCGAAGAGCAAACGGCAAATAGATCTGTCTATGAATTACCGTCCATGCTAATGACGCCTGTGCTAAAACGAAAGGCTGTCCGCAAAGTATGATTTCGAAAAGCCCAACGATCGCCGAGCTCTGGACCTCATGAACGCGGCGGCCGTGGCGATGATGAGCGAGTTGCCGGACGTGGTTGTTGCGTATGGGGTTAGTGATGAGTTCAGGTATGTATTCGACCGGTGTGTGTGGTGGGCACACGGGGCTGCAACTTCTAACCGTGATGAGAGCGTGGGCTTCCGTTAAGGTGTATAGTTTCGTCTTTCAGAGATCATGTTCGTTGTTTGAGAGGAGGGAGAGGTACGTGTTGTCCTACTCTCATCACTAACGTCTCCCCCCTTTTCTCGGCATCCCGGATTGGGTATCCTACACGAGCAAGGAGAAAGTAGGGCTACTGGATACTCACCACAAGCCCTTAGCAAAATAACAACAACCGTCGTCTCGACCTTCACGGCTTCCTACATCCACCAGTGGCCCCTCTTCCTCCCGGACCAGCCTCTAACGCCGCCTCTGCCCAGCTTCGACGGCAGGGTGGTGCTGTATCCTACGCTCAGGAACTTGAGGGATTACTTGTCTTGGAGACAGGTCGATTGTACGTTCGCCTTCCTGCTCTCCCTCCCGCATCATAGACCCCCCAGTGGTGTACGAAGCTAGAAAGCCTACTTATCAATCTTGGGGAAAGAAAAGGCCACATCAACAACCTCTACAACACGACCTTCTGGGCCCTGGTCCTGAGGGGCAGCATGAGCGCCACCGAAGCGGAGGAGGCGTTGAAGGTCCATTTCTCATTTCCTGACTAGCTTGGTTCTCTTTGTGACGCCTCTCGATGTCTCCAGGTGCTCGGCGACGCTAATGTAAGACGGGCGAATAGGGCTCCTTCGCGGCTGACAAGAACGAGATTCTGTTCTCGAGGTTCGAGATCAACTATAACGATGAAGCGGAGATTTATCGGAAGGGCAGTTTGTGTTTTAGAGATGTGAGGTCATGCAGCCGCAATCGACGTCTACGATACAGTTGGGGTTCTTGTAGAAGCTGACAAGGTGTCTGTAGTACGGAGTGCTGGCAACCCCGAGTACAGGGACTTTAACTTTGGGTGAGGAAGTAGGGGAAGAAGAGACGCAAGACACGGTTGACGAAGGAGAACGGTCGAAAACGCAGCGGGAGAAGGAGAGGAAGCGGAGGGCAAAGGCACCGATAGTTGTTGAGCATCTGGATATCATCAAGGATGAGTTCTGGGAGAGGAGACCCTGGCTGTTGTCTGATAGGCCTACGAAGGCAGGTAGTAAGGCTCTCTAATACTAGCTGATCTATAATTCTTCAATGCTCTGTGACAAACTCGAAAGTCTAGTCTACTCAAGTGCCTGAGTCTAGTTCTCCATGTGCTTTCTTTCTACTTCCCATGAGTTTTGTTTGTTTTATCGGCATCTTCACCAGCTTGACCGTCACCTGAGCTGTTTCGTTCGGCTTTCAAGGCCCTCCTGAGCGCAGACCTCCTGACCGCCTTCCTCCGCCTTCGCTCTAGTTTTTCGATCAACGACTTTTCTTTCTCTTCATCCGTAGCCTTAACCTCGCAGCCTCTGGACACCGAAGTCTCCGTGCCGTCCTCTGCACCACTCCTATCCCGTCTCCTCTTCCGCTTCTTCTCCTTCCGTAGCCTCTTAGTCAGTTCCCTATCCGAAACTCCCTCTGCCACCATAACCACAGACTCCGCAACCTCCCGCTCCTTCCGCCTCTGTCTCCTCTCCGCCCTCCGCTCATCCACAGCACCCTCCCCCTCCCCATCAACAGCCATCTTCTCCACCTCATCCCACCCCTCCCTTCCCCCCCCAAACGTCCCACTCAACCCCTCCCCTCTAACAAAAAACCCATACAGCCCCTCTCCCTTCCCCCTCCCCCGCCCACCCTCCAACGCATCCAACGCCCCTCTCTTCCCCTCCACCCTCACGCTCATCCCCGATTGTCCCGTCTCCGTCTTCTCCTCCAGCCGAGAAACCTCCAATCCCTTCAAACACCCATCGAACGCCCGCGCCCACCACTGGTCCGCGTGCGCGTCGTGTCGCTTCTTCCCCACCCCGAGCACGTTCTGCTTTTGCGATACCAGGAGTGGCTTGCTGAGCCCGCGCGCGTGCAGGGCGTGGCCGGCGCCGAGCCAGCCTTGGGCGTGGAGGTAGGCGGTTGTGTCCATTTCGAGGTAGCTTGTGCGGTTTCGTGGGGGGGAGGGTTGGTGGTTGGGGTGGTGGTGGAGGGGTGGTGGGGTGGACGCTAGTTGAGGGAGGTTGGATTGGGGTACAGCACGGTTGGATTACTTGGGGACAGGGATGTACACATTGAGGAACGGGTCTATGGGTGGCAATAACTTAGAATTCTTTTTGAGATGCTTTCTGCATGCTGCTGAGAGCTATGGTGCCGAGATAGAATTTGCCAGCACTGAAACGGCAGTGCCTGTACTGTAATAAAGATTGATCGGTAAGCATGAGTGCCCATAAATTGTCCTCCATATGATCTACTTCAGCGCTGAATGATAAATGCATAACTTGATAGGAATGCATGGCTATACGTTGATTTGATAGAATCAAGTCCATGATCCAACTACGGCTTGCTAGCATCCTCACTTGCTTGCCACATCACCAGCTAAACACCAGGTCCGTGGCCAAGATTCAGTCATCCTCATCTTCGCCCGTCTCACTAGTTCTCTCGCTCGCCTCGCTCGCAGCTTTGTCGTTCTTTCGCGACTTCTTCAGCAGTGTGCTCCAAGATATACTGCTTCGATTCGCCCGATCGCTTTGTGAAGTACTCGCCGCACTGTCGTAGCTTTTACCGAGGTCCGCTCCGCTGGGCCCGTCCTCGTCGATCTCACCTGGCTCCCCGGCTTTTCTCGAGAAGAGACCCCCCTTGTCCTTGTTCCAGGGGATATTGAACATGCTCGAGCTGCTTTTGCGGGTGATCTTTTGCATTAGTGTCTCTTTGCCGGCGGACGGAGTCGGAACGTCTGACGGCGTTCCCGACGTCGATCGATCGAGCGCGTCATGAGAGTCAGCTACCGAGCTTGCCGTGGCGATGGAGCGAGAATCTCTGGATAGTCGTTCCTCTGGTGGTGAAGCTTCTTCCTGTGAGGTCGACTTGTCCATGTCTTTGCTCTTTTCGGATTCCTTATTCTTACTCTTTTCCTTCTCGGCCGCTTTATTTGCTGCCTTCTCGGCTTTCTTCGCGTCGCTACGGCTGAAGAGTGTCTTGAAGGATGGAGCGGCTGGATTTAATTTCGGTGTGGGTGGCCTCTGTGATGATTGGGGCCGGGTTCCAATAGGAGCAGGTGGAGAGACTTGATTGCTCAAAGCGTGAAGATCATCTGAATCAAGAGGCGTAGTGCCAAGGGATAAATTGCTGGTCGACCCATAGTGACCGGATTCTCGACGGGATTGACTACGGGACCATGTTCTGGGCACTGACCAGTCGGTACCTAGAGGGCTGCTCCGATGACCATGGCCAAAGGTGTCCGTGACTGGCCACCCAAAAGGCTGACTATCAGTGGAAGGGCGCGGTAGAGAGTTCTCGAACGAATATGTCGAGGATCTTCGTGAAGAAGGGTCAACACCTAGTTTCGATGGATCCAGTGGGTCGTACTTTGCACTGAAGAGATTGAACCCTCTCCTGCGGCTCGCCGCATTCAGTGCCAAAGCAGAAGATTGACTGCGGCTGATATCGTTCGAAACGCCACTACCGCGGTTGAGCAAGTTCGACATAGGACCGACCCATCTCCCGGAGTGACTGCCCCGTCGAGGTCGTGTTCCTATGGGGTCAAGGTCACCCTGATCCAGATTCCGTGGAAATGACTGGCTTTGTCCAGGCTTCAAAGAGCCAAGAGACGGTGGCTCATTCGCCGATGTCTTCCCACGCTGTCTGTTAAAGTTAAACAGGTTGGAGAGCCTTGCTGAACTGAGCAGCGTATTATCGGTAGGTCCAGACCCTATCGCACCAAAAGACGCTCCAGAGGAGTTCACAGACCGTCGATCGCTGTCTATTCGGCCATCAGATGAAGGTTGGAAGGTATGTATATTATTCAGGCTCTCTCGCGGACTTGAGAAGAGGCTTGGCGATCGGCTACTAGATGATACTGGCGAGTGTGGCCCTCGCCCAGCATTGTCAAGATTTGGTGGACCGGGCGCACCAACTCCCGCAAAAAGGCCGTTATTGAGTCCACCACGAAAGTGCAGGTCGCCTAGTAGGTCAGTAAATCCAGGGCTTATAGTTTCATCGTTATCAAGCAAGTTGGATGGCAGAAGTGAATTCGCGGTCGGGCTCATAGGAGCACCTCCAGTGAGTGTGTCAACATCTGTCTGGGACATGGTAGTGTGTTCGGATGTAGGTGGGATTGTCATGCCATTGGTAACGTTAAAGAAGGCTGAACCTGAGGGAAAGGTTGGAGAGACACTGGAGATGCTACCAAAAGTGGAGGAGCCGATGGGAAAGCCTCCAGCAGGAGAAGAGATGGTACTTGCTCTAGAGTTATTCTGTTGAGCCCTTCGGTGTTTGTTGACCTTGCTGTAAGAGGTGGGGTCCGCAGATGCATTCGACGTGAATTGACCAGAACTAGCAGCGCGACGAGTATTCCACCATGCTAATTGCTCTTGTGCCTCACGGTGATTGGTCTCTGCCTAATACCCGATATGTCAGCAGAGGATTTGGAAAACTGTAAGCGTGGGTAGGACACACCTGTTGAAGAGCGTTCCACAACGTTGTGTACCTTGCTTGTAAGCCTCGTAGCTTCATATCCCATTGCAGGTCATGATCCTTTTCTATCCTCTCAGAGACCCTATTTTCCTCAGCATCCTCAACCCCACCGATCTTCTTTCTCTCCTCCTCAAGCTCTTTGATATGCACTCCTTTGATCCGAATCTCCTCTTCCATCAGCTTCATTGAGTCTTGGCATTCACGAATGTCCCGCCGTATATCAATGGTCTTTTGGTCCTTCGCCTCTGCGATCTCTGTTTTCTCCTCCCCCATCTCCTGAAGTTCTCTACCCACATCCACTATCTCTCTGTCCCACCTCAGTATATCGTGCTTCATCTTTCTCCTCTCCCCCTCCTTCTGGTGTAACACCTTCTCTTTCGCCGCTTTTTTGCTCTGCGCAGCTCTATTCGCTCGATCCAGCTGTGCCACTTGCTTCCTCAGCTCGCTACTGGCTTCCTCCCTCTCCTTCAGCGCATGCTTGAGATGGTCACGCTCTTTCATGAAATTCGCCCGGGAAGCTTCGTACTCTGCGTCCTCTTCACCAATTTGCCTCTCGACTTGTTCATTCTCCTGCCGTAAGCCTTCAAGTGTCTCGGTAAGTTGTCGAACCGTTTGCTCCGCACCTTGAAGGTCGTCCGAATCGTTACCATCCACAGCCCGACTCGGTAAAGAAGGGGTTTGGTCGAGACCGGCGCTTGCCGGTGAGTTGCGTCGTACGTTACCTAATCGTTTGAGATGACTGTGACCACCACTGAGCTCTCGGGCCATGGCAGGTGTGGTTATAGCAAGAGAAGCTGGTTCAACATGGGGCCCAACAGATAATCCTGACATTTCACTTCCTGCATTGCCGTTATTGGGTGCTCCATGACTCCCATGACTCCACGATGGCGTAAGAGGCTCATCGCACTCAGGTGCGGTCTTCAGCCGAATCAATGCTCCCTGCGCTTGAAAGTTTGACGCGTTTGTAGCAATGACGCGAATGTTGTAGAGGTGGCCTGGTCTAAGACCATTGACAGTGACCGAATTGACCGAACGCGGTGACTCTCCGACTGTGGCGTCAGAGGTCAGCGACTAGCTCGACTGTTGGTGGATGACCTTATTGAGATGCTCACCGTTGATTCCGTTGACTTGTATGTAGTATTTGAGTACCGTGTTATATGTCTCCGGCGGTTTCCAGAGTAGTTTGATCGAAGTTGGCTGAATGTCTCCTAGTGATACCTCCGGGACCGCGGGGATGTCAAGGCCGAGGATATCAATGAGTTCTGCGTTCGGCTTCTGAAAGATCTGCCAGGCGCGGTAGAACAGCCTGTGGAGAGAGATTGATAAGTTAGTCGTAGAATCCCAATCAGCGACGGGAGCACCCCACCATGATAGAGCGCCAAGAGTGATAATCGTGTGAAGCAGTGACATTGTCCGATCTGTCAACGGAGGTAGCGGCTCGGAGACCCATTCCAATGCCTCCAAGTATCTCTGTATCCTATCCATGTGCCTAAATACAAGGTCGGAACCACCTGGGTACGCAGGAGTATGAGCGCACGCAAAGAACATGTGGGTTAGGTATAAATGCTAGGAAGCTTTGTCATGCACGGCATTGGCACTCGGAAAGAGCCGCAGCGCCAAGGCTACGGGAACTAAGGTAACCGATCACATACCTAACGTACTCGCCACCTAGTCGAGCCAGCCACCTAAGCGAGCCACCTCAAAATCTCATAGAAACCATGAACATTTAGAAATTCATAACTTCAGAACATCTATATAAAATTCAGGGAGTGTAGTTTAATTTGACATTATATGAATATATTTACTTATAGCTCTATTATAATTCAATAAAAATACATAATCTTGAGTTCTGTTGAGAAGCAATGTTCTAGCTGCTTCTATGAAGCAAGATAAAACTAATATCAGAGACTGAGTAAAGACTCTGCTTACATTAACTGTAGTTAACATTCTTTTTACTTTTTTTGTAACTCTCTTAATCAAGATGTGCTCATAGACAATATAGTTTAGAGATTTCACTAAATGATATAATATAACATAAGTATTTACTTTCTTTCAATAAATTATGAACTCAAATTAACAAAAAGCTTCTCAGAGAAAGTGTATATTTCTAGTATAACAGTAGTTGAGTATGCTGACTTTTAAGATTTATAAAAGATTTATAATAAATTTAGCTTTAACAAAATCAGTACACTGACAGCAGCTATGTATGCTGACTATTAAGATTTACAATCAATTCAGCTTTAACAGTATTACTGATTATTAAGAGTTATAATAAATTTAACTTTAGCAGAATCAGTATTCTGCAGCAGTTGAGTATGTTTAATTTAGAAGATTTATAAAAAATCAGTCTCAGCAAAAATTAACATTTATAATTATTTAAAGAGTACTGTTCTTCAACAGTTTAATATAAGTTATCAGAACAAATAAACATTATTGTCTTACAGAATAAAAGATATAAAAGCTTTTTATTTATTTTATTTATATTATCTTCAATGTATATATTATTATTTTACTTTATTCACTTCTTATACTACATATTAACTATCATCATCATGAACTTTAACAACTTCTTTATAAAGCAATGACTCATCTTAATTCTCATTCACAAGAACTGCAATCAATGATTTACTTTTATAAAAAAATAACTGATAAAAAAAAATCTATAAAATGTTGTTGAAGTCTTAGCAATCAATATGCTGATCAGTGAATTCTTAAATTCATTTTTTCTTAATAGTCTTGACTTTAAAAGTCAGAAAACTGATGTAAAGATTTTATATTAATTTATTATTTACATAAATATAGATAATTAAGAATATCTGATGAACAAAATTAATATAAAGAATGTTTAAAATGTATTAAAGTTTAAGTACAAAAAGAAGCTGCAGATAATTGAAAGACAATATTTAATAAAGTTTATTGAGTATAAAATGTTAAAGAATGTATTTATTGAAGAAGTATGAATTTATTTAAGTAAACTTGATAGAAAGATCACTGCAACTCAATTTAACATAATTAAGTTATTTAAATCAGAATAACAGTTTTAAACATTGCTTTAAGCACTATTAATTAAATATGTTGTGATCTGCAATGTCATCAATATTCAGAACAATTTAGACATCAAGAAAAATTTATAAAAGCTTCAGAAAAAAGAGATATAGCTTAAGATTGATGAGATTGTCATTGTTTTGTGAATAAATAAATAGAAAGAAAATCAATGTTTAATGAATTAGAACTGCAATTTATTAAATTACTGTACAGTTAATATTAAGTAATATTATTGCAGATCATTCAGCTCAGACAGTAATTATTTTTTTTATTACTTTATTAAGTACTTTCTTTGCAACAACTCTTACTTCATTAAAGATTGTGAATTTCTTTCTGATATTAAGCAAAATGTTTAAAAGAAAACAAGCAAATCAATTACAGTCAAGCTGTACAGATTAACTGCAGTTAAGTTGTATTAAAAGTTAATTTATAAAGAAAAAGAAAAGAAACACAGAGTTTTTAATGCAGAAATTAATAACAATAATGATGATGATTTCTTCTTTAAATTTAAAAAGAAAGAGAAAATTAACAAGGAAATTACTGCTCTGTTTAAGAAGACTATTAGTAAAATATTTAAATTTAAATAAATTACAGACTTTAAATTCTTCTTATACATAACTGATTAACTTTAACTTTTCAGTGATCTTCTTATATAAATGAGACATCAATAAATTAAAGTTAAAAAAGATATTTATACTCTTATTATTGTGAAGTAATCATTATACAAGTTAGATCAGAAAATTCTGTAAAACTGAGTTCAACACTTTATATATTTAAACTTGAGATCAATCTTCTATTAAGAAAGTGAATATGCAAAATGAAATTGCATAAAAGCTTTAATTAATACTGTCTTTAAATGTATAATAAGCACAGCAAGACTATAATAGAAGCATTAAAGCAAGACAGAGTCTATATAATTAAATATATTGCAAAAAATCTTAATGAATTTGTTTTGATATCTGCAGTGCATAGAGTGATCATCAGATCAGATTAACTTAACTTAACTTAAACAGAGCTTTCAGATCAAATTGAGTTAAGCTTTAATTATTAGTCTGAAAGTTTAAATTAAACTTAAACATTGAAGCTTAATTTAATTTAAAAGCTCTATTCAGATTTTAAGAATTCTGAGATTGATTAGTAAATAAGCTTTTAAGACTTAACTTAAGAATAAAGATTATGAGCTTAAAGATTACTGATATATAAGTGTTATAAGTAAGCATTATATATATATAGTTAAATAGCTTTCAATTTAGTCTATTTATTTACTATATTGAGAGTTAAATATTCTCAAAATAGTTTAATAATGATTGCTTTAATCTGCATCTTTAAATGCAATGTTTCAGTTATGCATGTATCTCTTAATAAAAGACATATTCTTATGCTAAATAATAATTTACTTTGCATAAATTGCAGTTAAATTAACATCTACATTCTGTTAACTAATAAATGATAATTACTGTACAGTTCATTAAATATACTTTTAAAAAAGACAACAATATATGCTTTTACTGTCTTCTGCAGACTGTTGATGACTGAGCTTTAAAAATAAAACATTTTATATTAAAGAAAAACTTTTTTCAAATAATCTTAAGTTATCTTGCAGTAAAGTCTTTAAAAAAATAGTTTTGCTATTAGAAAATCTGTTAATTTCTGATAGCAATGTATTTTATAAAGAGTGACAGCTATAGAACAGAACATTATTATTAAATATTATATTGTATATTAAAATTAAATTTACTATCTAACTTTCAGCAATGAGCTGACTTAAATGCTTCAGTGTTTTCTTTTATATTTATAGCATTATTTTTTTTTTTCATCAACATCAATTTTTTCTCTTTTAAATGTCTTTCTAAATATTCTTTTTACTGCTGCTGTCTTCTCTTCACCTAATACAGTCTTTATAGCACTGCATCTTGAAGTTTTCTTAATATGTGTCATGACATAATATAACAGTACAATGATGCTTTAAAATTAAGTTAATAAAAATATTATAAAAAAACAATTTAAATGCATCTTTAAATGACAATGAGTTTTAAAGTGATCTTGTAGTTTGAAGATGCATTATAGTTTGAAAGTATGTTGTAGTTTAAAAGTATGTAGTTAAAAGATGTGTTGAGAGCTTTTAGATATTAACAATAAAGTGACTGTCAGATTAAGTCAGACTTAGATTTTAGAACTTGACCTGACTCACTGAGCTTAACTTTGAAACCTGACCTGACTTGTAATATTAGGTAATTTTCATTGTTTCTCATGTAATTTTGATAAGTTTTACATCATTGAAAAGCCCTCACAATTCTCTACAAAATGAGCCTAAAATCACAAAAAACAGATCACTTTCAAGCTCAATACATACAACTAAAGTTTTGTTCAAATTCTTGAAGTTTCTGTCACTATGATTGCTCATGACTAACAAGGCATGCAAAATAAGCAAAAAACTAGCTTTGAAAAAACCTGATGGCCACTCTAGTTAACAATACTTAAATGTTAGATTGTTGATAAACAACACATTTATTCATGATATATACATCAATATTATAAATAAATATATCAACACACTTACTTTTAACACTCAATTTAATACTTTCTTATCTTCATCTTTATCACTCAATCTATTACATTCACTCTGTCTCTACTCAATCTCTACACTTAATCTCTACACTCACTAAGTATGTTACTCAATGCTATCACTTATTTTACTACTCATTTCTTAAGATTTAATCTTATACATTGCTTTTATACTTTACTTTAATGCATAGCTGTGATGCATACATATAATGCTTAATTATATTGCTCAATATAGAACTCAGCAGCTAACTATATATTTTAAATTCTCATCATAATAAATTTAAACATTAAGCTTTCACTGCAGACTGTAAAATACTTAATTTTTAATTTATTCTCAGTCTTTAAAGAGAGATCTAATTGCTGTGATTGTTCATAGAAGTCTATATATGATTTAAAGAAGACATTTAGTGAATATTTAAATAACTTAAAGACTGTATGTGCAAGAAAGAAATGTATGAAATGTATGAAGAATGAGAACTTTAAATAAATTGAAAACATAAAGATGATGAATTGCAGAGCTATAAAATGAAAAAGAGATGCATTGAAGAAGATTGATGTATATTAGATTGTAAACTCAGCACTGAAGAAGATCATGAAAGAGAAGATTAAAGATAAGATTAAAGATTTGAATTCTCATCTTTAGCTGTAGTAAGTTATTTATAATTATTAAATTAAATGATTTGTTCTTAATGCTTAACTACTTCATCTAGACAGTTATCTCAACAGCTTTAAATATATTTGTTTACTTTTTCAATTTAATTATATCAGCACAGACTAATTGTCAAATAAAGTTGATATATCTTTTCTTTAATTATTAAAAAAGCACTTTTTGCTTTAAGAAGCTCATGCAGAGCTTGTATTTCTTTAACAGCTATGATTAAATTATTTTGTTAAGTAATATCTTTATTCTTCTTTTGCTCAGTCATCACATTCTGATCTGTAAGAAAGATCACTACAAATAAAATTAAAGTTTAATATAAAACACTACAATTATTTATTAATACTCATCATGCTCACTCTCTGTATATCTTTTAGCAACAATTTTCTCTCTTATCTTGACTACATATTTTGTTCTTTAAATTCTCATCTTAAGCTTCTTATATTCTAAATTATATTTAAAATCTATATTCAATATATTCATTGTCATATCATTCTGCTCTTAAGTCTCTTCAATATCAGCATTTATGAATGCATTAATCACTGAAGAATGTGATGAGATCAATTTCTAAGTAATATTAAAACATAAAGAACTTAATAAAAGAATAAATGAAGAGCTTTTAAGTTTTTAAATATGATTTAGTTTTTAATTTAATATATATTTTGTGTGTTATAATTAAGCATTATAATAAGTAAAGTTATGTACTAGATTTTAAGTTAAAAGAAGTAAAAGAAGCAGCTAAAGTACTTAAAGATAGTGCAGCATTGAGTGTGAATTCAAAGTAGTTAATAAGTGTTCTTATTCTTTTTTATTAATCAGCAAAATCTTCTTCTTTCAGATGTGCAGCAATGTCTAAAACAGATAGATTAATTTCATTAATCTTTTTCTTTTTCTTCTTCTCAGATTGAGATGAGAAGTCTGATATATCAGTAAGATATATTCTTTTGTTGATGAGTTAATTTAATTCAATAATGAAAAATATAAAGTCTGATGCTTTTACTATGTTGATGAGTTGATTTAATTCAGTAATGAGAAGTATAAAATTTAATGCTTTTACTACATTAATAAAGATAATCTTTACACTCAGTTTTCTCTGTTCTGATGATGTATTTCTAAAATAAAAGTCAGCATCATATCTCTTCATTACTTACTTTACTTACATAATGCAAAAAGAAAATATAAAAAGCTTAATACAAAAAGTAAGATGTTCTGTAGAAAGAAAATGTAAAAAGTGTTATGTTAAAGATAAATAAACTTGCTAAGTCTTTATATTATTATTTGTTTACATAAATGCTGTGTTTTTGTTATCAGTGAATTTATAGATAATTAAGATCAATTTAAATCAAGCTATACAATTATTTAGATTTATTAATTTATGATTATTTCTTCTTAAGCTATTATCTAAGAAATTTAAAGCAATATATACAATTTATAAAGTGTAATATCTCAATTATGTTAGTTGCAATTTCTTTACTAAGTATAGATCTTCTCACAGTAAAGAAACTGACATTAAAATTATATTATATAGCATAATAAAGTTATGATAAAAGTTAAAGTCACAAAGAAATATTAAGCAGATTTTAAAGTTTGTGAATTTGACAACACAAGATTTATTGAAGAGAACAGAATATGAATTACAGATGAAGATGTATGAAATAAAATTAAGTTTATGAAATAAAAGCAAAGAATGAGCTGTTAAGCATAACATCTTTAAAGAAAAAGATTAAATCATTAATAATTCTTTTTTTTTAAATTAGTTTCTGCACAAAAAGAGTTAAGTAAGTCATATAATTGCATCATTAAATTAAATTAAAATGCTCAATTTTAACACTCTTTGATCAGCTTATGCAATGCAGCAATAGCAGTATTGATAGAAGCTGCATTCTTTTACTTTAAATTCAGAATTCTTTTCACTGCTGATTGAAGAGATTTTTAATCAGTATAATGACAGCTTAAAGTGAAATCAGTTAGTCATCATAAATTTGTAGAAGATAAGTAAGATATATTTTTATACATTTTTTAAAAATATAAGTTCTTACATATTAAGAATCTCTTTCATGACTTATTTATGATATAGTTGCTGAGCTACATAAAAAAGAGAATCTGATAATATTAAAGAAATTATAAAAGATGAAAGTAATCTTTTATATATTGCAGACTTACTGAAAAGATAAAGTGTACTAATCAATGTATTTTTGCTCTGTAGAGAATGAGTGATCTGATAATTAAGTTAATAACATTCATATATAATGTTTGTAAAGCAGACATGTAATTAAACAAGAAGAATTGTATATAATGTTAATTAAAAATGTTGCAATAGTAATTACTATCAATATAAAGCTACTTAATAACAGAAGCTAATTAATTCTAATTTAATTTAAGCTGTCAAGAATAATCTGATCTGACTCTGTCTAAAACTTAACTCTGCACAAAGTTGAATTAAGTTGTAAAGTAAAGCTTAATAAGTTAAATTAAGTTCTAAAATCTGAGTCTGACTTAACTTGATGATCACTTTAGCAGTGCACATATTACATTTAAAGATTGTCTTCTCTATTACTGCTTTAGATGCAAGCTTATATGTTTAGACTCATGAGCATAATTTTATGACTGACTTTTTAGATGTTGACACTGCATCATTGAATGAAAAGATTAAGACTTACAGACTTTGACATTAACAATTTGCTTATTTTAATTCTACAAAGTTGCATGATCTTCACAAAATAACAATTCTTGAAAAGTCAATTTTCATTATTGAGAACAATAAGAACATATGTGAGATTTATGTTCTAATTAAGTTTATCAATAAGTAAGATTACACTGTAAGCAAAAGAAAGACTAATATTTTTGTTCTTGTCTTTATTGATATATGCAGCTCATTATTCTTGTTATTTAATGAATATCAGTACTTTCTGAAGATAGTAGATAATTACTCTCAAAAGATGTAAATGATATTGCTAAAATAATGTAATAAGATCTTACAGACACTACAAGAATGATGATTAAAGACTGAACTTCAGATTAATGTAAAGATTCTTATTATATAAGTAACAATAAAATGAAGTTAAAGTTCATTCTAAATGACTGATGCAAATCTTTTAACATTATACTGCAATATATGATGCTCTACATGTTAATTCAGAATGACATTGTCAAAAGAATTATCTAAATCACTGAGAACTCAATGCACATTATAATTAAAGAGACACAATTATCAATAAAGTTCTGAGTGTAGACAGCATAAACAGATATTTATCTTTACAATTAAACAGCAATTAATTTCTTAATTAACAGCAGACAGACAACTCTTAAGAAAGCTTTTACTGATGTGAAGTTATTTATTAATTATATTTATATATAAAAATGTAAATATTACAGCTACATTGATCTCAAGTTACTATCTGAAGATAGACATGACAAATTCATGAATTAAAAATAAGTAAGAGTTTTTATAAATTACATTAAGAAAATTACAAAGCAGTATTAGCTTTAAGCTTCAGATCTAAAGCACATCATTAAGAATCATACTGTAAAGTTTGCTAAAAGCAAGAAGAAAGACACTGTTGATCTTAGACTGTAACAGTAAATATTAAATGTTTTTTTGAATAGAAAATTCATTAAATATTTATAGAAGAAGTTAATCATTGTAAAGATTATAGCTTCAGATCAGACACTTATAATTTAAAACAGTAAGATGCAGTCTGACTTAATTATAATTAAGATTAATAAGTCTTAAAATAAATAATATGAGATTAAGTTGACTGCAGTTAATCTAGATAAGTCATTAAATAAGAAGATCAACATTAATTAAGTCAAGATAATAATACTTAAAGAAGTCAGAATCTTTCTGTGTATTGAGATCTTAAAATAAAAGAAAGACAATAACAACAATAATTAAGATATGAATGAGCTCTTAATTAAAATATTAAGAGTTATACTGATACTTACAGTATTCTTTATAGACAAAAAAGATTTTATAATTAAATTTAACATTTCAACATCTGTCATCTATGCTAAAGCAGTGAGAGACTCAATCTGAGAAGAAATGTAAAAAAATGTTATTTATACAGAGTTGACAGTCTTGACAGTAAATGAAATATGAAAAAAGACTGTATCATTAAGAAAAGTCAACATTATAATTAATAAATAAGTCTTTAAACTCAAGCTGAACATCAACAGATTCTTAAACAAACTTAAGATAAGACTTATGACAAGAGACTTCTTATAAATATATAATGTTAATTATAAAAATATCTTTATTCTTACTATTAAATTTAACATTCTGCAAGTCTTTCTGACTATCATTGCACTCAAGAATCTAAAGTGTCATTAAGTAAATATTAATAACATTTTTATAGAATTCTTTTTAAAAAAAACAATCTATATAACATTCTTTTCTAAAATTAATGTCACATCTAATTGTATTCTATGCATACTGCACAGTCTTTATGATCTTAAGCAAGTCACACAGAACTAATATAAACAATATATTATTAAATTACTTAAATTAAGTTTTTATCAAAGCAAAGTTAATCTCTGTCTTTTTCTTTATAGCATTAAAAGAATTATGCTGCTTCTTTATGTAAACAATATTGTTATAACTTCAATAAATCTATTACACATTCTCTGATTTAAGCAAGCTCTTATGAGCATGTTTAAAGTTAAGAACTTAAGAAAGACACAGAAAATTCTTGATATTTAAGTTATATATAATTATAAAATGAGAACTCTGCATCTAAATCAGACTCATTATGTAAACAAGATATTAAAGAATCTTTACATATAACTTAATAAGCATAGAGTCATCAGCATTTTATTTAACAAATATGATACTTTTTGCTCTGTCAACTTAATTAATTAAAGAATAAATTAAAGACAGTATTAACAGATAATTAAAAGTTTAATGTACATAGCAATTTATATTTAGTCAGACATCATCTTTATATTAAGTTAATTAAGTCAATATTTCAGCAATTTTGCAGAGCATTATAAATACACATTTTGTTAGATATATAACCCACGATAGCTATGCTATTAGTGTGGTGCCACCTTTTAACAGGTTATGAGCCCGGGTTAGTGCGTGATAACTTGCGTAAAGTGGCGCCTAGGCCACCTCTGCCGGTGGTTCA